>Ga0180433_10000018_pt1 | contig 264037 bp, 433 predicted proteins | sample SS_ome_8_FD_132980 | JGI IMG/M metagenome (GOLD analysis project Ga0180433, IMG submission 132980) | Hypersaline lake sediment archaeal communities from the Salton Sea, California, USA - SS_1_D_1 metaG | ecosystem: Environmental > Aquatic > Non-marine Saline and Alkaline > Hypersaline >...
CGTAGGACAGTGGGTTAAGGAAAGAAATCCACATTGTTTCTACACTTACGGCTCACATATCGAACCAATACAGAAAATCATCGAAGCTGTCAAGAAGGTAGCCAAGGGTTACAACCTTGACGATTCTACTGCTGATGTCAAGTACGAGGACGGTTCCATCAAAGAAGGAAACCCAGTCGGAAAGATTAAGTGGACAAAGATGGTTCAGGAAGATGACTTGACATCCGAGGACAAGGCAAACACGAAGATGGATAAGAATGAAGAAGTCTTTGATGTCTACGAAGAGCCACAGGATATTAAAACTGACAAGGCTCACATGTCCGGAACAAGCAAGTCCGACAAGCTTGATAAGAACGAAGGTTCTTATGATGTCAAAGAGGACTTTGCCAAGTTCAAGGCTGAGAAGCTCAATGAGTCTGATAAGGAGGAATAATGGGAATTCTCGACAACTTAGATAGATTCATGGTCGAGGACATGGACGTAATGGAAGTCATGAGGCAGCTGAATCCTAAAAAGAAAAAGATGCTTGACGATATTACTAAGAAAAAGATTGCCAATGTCCATAGACCTGAAATGTGGGAAGTTGCCAAGCTCTCTGATGAGGAAGTTGACTTCCTGAAGAACTTGCAACTCCTGTATTCCGATGTGGAAGAAATCAGCTGGCTCAATAAGATTGTTGATAAGATTAAGCACACCCGAAAAAGAGAACGAGAAATGGAGCCTGCTTTTGCAAGAGAGCCTGCCCTCAATCCTTTTGAAAGCTACAAGGCTTATTTGGAGTCCAAAGAGATTCCACAAAACATGGTAGCCGATTACGAGAAGCGCGCTAAAGCCGAAAGAGATGCCGGTGGAAGTGTAGAGATTGATGAAAGACTTCCAACCGTTGCTGTAACAATGAGTGATGGTTCGGAATATTTCTTTCAGGAAACAGAAGCTTCAGAACTTTTGGACCAAGTTCCAGATAACATGTCACCAGAGGATTTTATCCTAGCTTATGCACAGGGATGGTAACAATGGGAATACTTGAAAGCATTGGTAAACTTATGGGCGAATCACAGGCATACTTTTGTAATACCTGTGGACAAAGAGCGGAACACGAAGAAATCGAAGAAAACCCAAGAATGAAGTGTTCCAACTGTGGAGACTCTGACTGGGTTAGCGAAAACGAATACGAAGAAAGATGAACTTCAAAGACCATTACTTCACTGAAAAGAAGAAGAAAAAGAAAAAGAAGTCATCGGCAACCAGAAGGTTTTCGATGGCTTCTTATTTTAACTCCAAGAAGTACGACAAGGGAGTTCACGGAACTCTTGACGTCGACCCCGGTGCTAACATAAGTGCCGGTGGAAACGGTGGTGCTGTTGGAGGCAATGGTGGCGGAGGCAACGGAGGATAAATACAGGCAACCAAGGAGGTTGTCATGTATCGTTGTCAGTTCTGCGAATTTGAAACTAATGAACGAAGTTTAATCCACAAACATCATATCATACCTAAAGAGCTACAAGGCTCCAACAAAGAAACAAATCGTGTCTATGTATGTGCTAACTGTCATGGACTAATCTACATTCCTGAAAGTCAATCAGGTCCGCATTCTATTCAGAAAGAAAACTCCATCATCATTAAGGGCTGGTTGTCATCTACCTCAGGCAGAGTTCTCCACTATTCTAACGGAGCTGAGGAAGATTATTTACTTGATAAAAACCCTTGACATTCCCTTGTGCAGATGTTATATTATTATTGAACATTTGATAAGGAGAGGATATGTTGACAAAGAAGAAGATGGAACTTATTGCTGAGAAGATTGAGCAACAGTTTGAAGTTGTTCAAGAAAATGCCATAAATGAATTGGTAGAAGATGGTCACCTTCACGCATCCGATGTTGATGGTGAATTGGTTAATTTTAAAGATATGATGTGTGAGTATCTTCAAGAGTTGATGTGGGAGAGAGTTCAAAAAGAATCTGAATAAAAACCTTGACATTCCCTTGTGCAGATGTTATATTATGGTATTGGTACTGAATACAGTACCTTTGAAAGGAGCCATACATGTCGGACAGAGAACCGTCAATGCCTTATGAGGATATGAAGCGCACCCTCATTCGTGCATGTGATTCGTACTACAACAAGTCTTTCTCTGAGATGTCAGACAAAGACTTCGATGCGCTGAAAGATGAGTTCAGGTATCATTGGCCTGACGACCCCTTCTTGAAAACCATCGGTGCTCCGCCTCCCGAAGTCTCGGAATGGGAAAAGACGAAGCACGCAATCCCCATGTATTCCTGCAACAAGGTGAACACTCCCGATGAACTGGAAGAGTGGGCGACTGGCAACGGTGGTGCCGATGCTGAGTTGATGACTTCAGAGAAGCTCGATGGTATCAGCATTGACATTCCGTACATGGAAGGAAACATCACCCATGCCATTACCCGCGGTGATGGTGAGATTGGCGAGAACATCCTGAGCAATGCCGTGAGGTTTCAGGGTGTCAAGCAGACTCTTCCCATCAAGTACTCTGGCAGTGTGCGTGGTGAAGTGATGATGAAGAAGTCTGACCTCAAGGCTGTGAATCTCATTTGTGAGGAGCGCGGCATCCATCCTTACCAGAATGTAAGGAACGCGGCATCCGGCATCGCCCGAAATCAGGACGGAACATTCTCGGAATATCTGTTCGTGCAGTTCTACTATGCTTCGGGTGACTTCAAGACCAAGAAAGAGATGTTTGAATTCATTGAGAATACTCTTGGCTTGCCGACATCCCGACACTTCCACGGCAATCTTGAAACGGCTAAGGTTGTTTACAATGAGTATGAGCAATCTATCAGAGCCAGTTTGGACCACGAGATTGATGGCTTGGTTGTGGAGTTCGACAATCTTGCCTTGCAAGAACAGCTTGGCATGAAGAACGAGAATCTTCGTGGACAGATTGCCTTCAAGTTTACAAGTGAGAAAGTCCAAACCAAAGTTGTCGGTGTGGATTGGCAACTTGGAACTCAGGGCAGACTCACTCCTGTTCTGCATATGGAAGCAGTTGCTCTCGCGGGAGTCACTGTCAGAAAAGCTTCAGTCCACAATCTGCAAATCTTCTATGAGTTCAATTTCCACGAAGGCGATACCATTTTGGTTGAAAGAGCCAACGATGTTATCCCTCAGGTGGTCAAGAATCTCAGCAACCATCCCGGACAGGAGAGAGGACAGAAGCTTACTGTTCCGACTGAATGTCCTGTATGTGGTTCGCGCCCTGAGTTCACCGACAAGTTCCTGATGTGTGTCAATCCCGATTGTGCCGGTGGTAAGCTTGGAAGCCTTATCAAATGGGTGAAGAAGCTCGACCTCAAAGGCATTGGTGGAAGCACATTGGAGAGGCTTTACAATTCTGGGTATGTCCAAACCCCGGCAGACCTGTACAAGCTCAGGCCCGAAATGATATGCGAGATGGAAGGCTTCGGTCGTAGCTCTGCCAACAAAATCATAGACACTCTGAATGCCAAGAAGGAGCTTACCCTTGTTGAGTTCATTGGTGGATTGAACATGGTTGGATTTGGCAGGGGAACGGCAAAGAAGTTGATTAAGGGTGGTTATGATACGGTGGACAAGATAATCAATGCTGGGATAGCTCAGATAGCTGAGGTAGGTGGTATCGGAGTTGTCACAGCCCAAAGCATACATTCTGGTTTGAAGAAAAAGGCAGACGTTATAGAGCAGTTGTTTGCCAATGGCATTACAATCAAGGAGGCGGTAAAGATGGGTTCAAAGGGTTCTACTCACCCACTCTCAGGCAAGTCTGTGGTGTTCACGGGCAAGTTGAGTCTGGTGAGAAAAGAAGCACAAGCAATGGTAGAATCAGTGGGTGGAAGTTGTCCTTCGTCAATCAGTCAGGACACCGACTACCTCGTGATTGCTGACCCGACATCAACTTCTTCTAAGGCTCAGAAGGCCCGCAAGTGGGGCATCAATCTGATTGGAGAAGCTGAGTTCTTGGCAATGATGGGCAAGTAAGTTCAGGCTCTCCTTGATATAAATACTTGTATCAAGGAGGGTGTTATGGACTTACATCTCTGGTTACTTATCTACTTATCAGGAGCCGGTGCGACTGCACTGTTCTTCTGTATTGCTTATTTGTACTACTGGTACAATGAAAGTATCCGCTTTACCTTCAAGGACTTCTTGGGAGTCGTAGCTGGAACAGTATTGTGGCCCGGCTTCTGGGTCATATGGATTGCAAGCAAGGTAGGAGATTGGTTGACTTCATGATTACTGAAATTCAGAAAGTTGAACAAATCCCTCAAGAGGGATTGGTTGTCGTGGTGGTGTTAGTCGGCAACCGCGCTCCTTGTGTCAAGTACCTTAACTACTTCCGCCAAGCAATGGGTATCTTGGAAGACCCCAAAAAAAATCCAGCTAACGCAAAGTACTTCACCCTTACATGGAACAATGAAGTCAAGACGGCATTGAACCTTCACGGAATGCCAACTACTATTGTATATAAGGACGGCGAAGAAAAGAAACGCTTCGTTGGACACTTTTGGAGCCAGTTTGAAATAGCTCAGTTCATTGGGGAAGGATTCGCCAAATAGACATCAAATCTCCTTCGTATAAATATCAGAAACGAAGGAGGTTTGTATGGAGTTACCTGAAAGTATTAGGCCTGAGTTCTACGAGAAGCATAAGTATCTTTTCGAACTCATGCATGTTGAACGCCCACACTATCCTATTCGATGGGGCTACGAGGTTGGTAAAGGATGGATTCCTATTATTGAGAAGTTCATTGAGAAGCTTGACGAAATAGACACTGACAACGTTGTTCGGATATTTCAGATTAAGGAGAAGTTCGGAACGCTTAGACTATATCTTGAGCACTCTACAAAAGAAGCTGAAAGACTTGTAGATGCCTATGAAACAATGGCGAACTTCGTCTGTGAAGAATGCGGAGCGCCCGGCGAATATCGTGGAGGTTTGAGTTGGGTTCAAACACTTTGTGACGATTGCTATGAAAAAGCAAGAAACAAATGAGTGTAAGCGTTGTGGGAAATGCTGTATCACTGTCGCAATCCCTATTGAGTTCGAGTACGTCGCCGACCCAAGGACAGTAGACAATATCAAGTGGATGCTGTCACACCCCAATATCAGTCTAGCTAGAGACAATCATGGCAAGTGGGCTGTCATTGTCCACGACAAGTGCATTCACTACAACCACGTTTTTGCTGAGTGTGCTATCTATGAAGACCGCTTCCAGATATGTATGGAGCATGACCCTAATCGCTGTTTGTCAAGTGGTAAAGCAACAGATGGTGTAGTCTTTGACACGCCTGATGAGTTCCTGAACTGGCTTGACAACCCGTGGAGAAAAGATGAATCGGAAGGAAACGAAGAATAGATTTGTTGAGCTAACCAAAGAGTTGCTTACAATTCAGGAGTCCCTCCCACCTAGTGACTTTCTCAGAAGTCGGATTAAAGTTCTCACGCAAGGTATCGAAAATGAATCCCTTGACTATGAAAAGGGGATGACATATATTTTGGTTAATGCAAAGAAAGCCAAGCGCCCACAAAGCATTGCAGTATGGGCTAAGGTAATTAAGGCATTCAAGAGTTACTTTGAAGATACCAAATAACCCTCTTATCAGTTGAAAGGAGTTCATCATGAACGTCACTGAGAAGCGTGCCACTGTGACTGAATTGGTCCAGCGTGTGACTGCATCCAACAAGAACTACGCGAAGTACAGCAATCCAAAGGTAGAATGGAATGCTGAACCCGAAGCCCCACAGCAGCCAGAAATTGAGCTGTCGCCCAAGGCAAAGAAGATTCAGAAGTTCATCAATAGTAGCGAAAGGCCTTTTGGATGTTACACCAACGATGTCCTGAAACTTATGGCATTTATCACCGATGAGCCCCTTCATAAGGGTGTTACACCGGAAAGGTCCGCATTGGAAGAGTGGGATGTTGAGGATGTTGGCCCGAAGCTTTTCTCGGCAGTCCTGTTCTGTGACTACGATGATGGTCCTCAGCATGTCCAAATCATTGTCCAGAAGTCTAGTGGCGAATACTACGACCAAGACGGAGAAGAACTGGGAGAGATGTATCGGTATGCTACTCCTGAGGAAATCGCACAGTGCATCAAAAGGATGTCCGCCAGCGACCTCGAACAATTCGACTTCTTGTTCTAAGAAAGGCGCGTATTATGAACATGACAGAAAAACGCAAAGCCGTTGCCGACTTTGTTAAGAAGGTAACGCGCTCCAACAAAGAGTACAAGAAGTACAGTAAGGCTCAGCTACAACAGGAAGAGGTTTTCGAAAAACTCTCTCCCAAGGCTAAGGAAGTCCAGCAGTATCTGAGCGAAGGCGAACCTTTCGGATGTCACAATTCCAAAGTCGCTAAGCTGATTTCAAAGGTCATGGGTGAAAATATTATTATCTCGAACCCTGATGAGTACGTTGGGTATGATTTTGGAAAACTGGATTATTGGCCCAAGTTGTACTCAGCCATTGTTATTCCATGTCACGGTGCCGGTTCGATTGTGACAAACTTTACCGTCTACTGGCAGGATGGTGAACTTCACGATGAAGAAGGTGAAGAATGTCTCTCCATGCTTCGGTATGCCACGGATGAAGAAATCGACGCCGCCTGTAAAAAACTGACTAACAAAACCATCGAGGAGTGCTTCGACTTCTTGATTGACTGAAAGGAACCATAATGAAAAAGTTTATCGGGATTGCTTTTGTAGCAATCATGCTGCTGTCCGTGGGATGTGCCCGGCTCATGGATGGATTTAAAGCCAAGGGCGGAATCATCACATCCCACTACGCACCTTATATTGTAATCAGTCAGTCCGGCGGACTTATCATGGATGTGTACAAGCTTCGTAGAGCAATTGTACAAAGTCCTTCATACTCTGATGGTTGGTTGTTTGTGACTGATGATGGTACTCCTATCTTTGTCGGAGGCGATGTTAAAACACTCAGACTCAAATCAGCATCCGGCGAACTGTGGGATAAGTACCACGAATACCACATGGAGTTCGAGTCGATGACGTATCGTGAACTTTATCATCCACAGGGCAACGTGGTTGTGCCGTAGGAGGGCAAGAATATGGATAAGGAAAAAGTCATTGCCTTCGTCACGAAAGCTACGCACTCCAACAAGAACTATGCGGAGTACTCTCTAAAGGACAAACCCCAGCCGGTCGACGAAGTTGGAAAATCAGTTGAACAGACACGGAGAGGACAAAAGATTCAGAAGATTCTTGACAAGTCGAAATATGAGTACTTCGATGAAATGGTTGAAATCTTTGGAATTCTGTGTGATAGTAAGCTCGTCAACACCACGCAGGCCGAGGACGAAGATGATGACGAATTTTATGACATCGACGCAGCAAATCCTAAGAAGTATTCTGCTATCCTCGATGATGACAACGATTTGGTAATAATTACCGAAAATAAGCACGGTAGTTACTATGCTGGGGATTGCGAAATTTGTGGCTTTAAAAGATATGCTACAGACGAAGAAATCCGTCAAATGATTGATAAAAATGATAATGATGAGCTGGATGAATTCGAATTTCTTTTCTATTAACTACATGGAGGAAGCCTATGAAAATCTTTGTTGACGTGGACACACAGGGAGACTTCGTCAATCCTGACGGAGCACTTGCAGTGCCAAATGCCGAAACCATCCGGCCCATTCTCGCCAACCTGACAAAGCTGGCGAAGGACCAAGACATTCCCATCATCAAAACGATGGACGAGCATGATGGTTCGGAACCTGAAATGTCGTGCAATGGTGGCCCTTTCCCTCTCCACTGTATGGAAGGTACCGAGGGACAGGCGAGCATCATCGAAACCGGAACCAAGAAGGCAAAGATATTCACCAAGAAGTGTTACAATGTCTTTGACGAGAAGCTTGGGAATCCGTACATTGCCAACTGGCTCAGGGATAACAAAGTCACGGAAGCATGGGTGTACGGACTTGTCGGTAACATCTGTGTGGAAGCGGCAGTCATGGGCTTGGTAGGACATGGCATTAAGACTTTCGTCTTTGAGAATGCTGTGGTATGGATGGACTTGGATGAAGGCATCTTCGTGAAGGGGCCTGACAATAAGGAACAGTCTGTTGCCAGAATGAGAAAGGCAGGCGCAATCTTCGCACAAGCGAGACTATAAAGGACGAATAATGGAAATCGACGGTAAGGTAGTAGCGGAACGTGCCCGTGAGATACTGAAGGAGTACGTTAAAGAAAGCGGGATTCGCAGTCTCGTCATTGGAGTTTCAGGTGGAGTGGATTCGGCAGTGTGTTGTGCATTGGCTTATCCAGTTTGCATAGAGCTTGGCATCCCTCTCTTGGGAATCAGCATCCCGATTGACTCCAATAAGCAGGACGAAATCCAAAGAGCCAAGCTTGTTGGTGAGTCACTCTGTACTAAGTTCCAAGAGATTGACAAGACGGCAATGTATAAGCTGACTTTGGGCGACATTGCAGACAGAGACAAAACAATCCTTGCCGACAACCACGCAGCTAGAGTACGTCGAGGGAACATCAAAGCCCGAATGCGAATGATAGAGCTGTACGACGCGGCTCAAGCCACGGGCGGTATGGTTCTGTCAACTGACAACCTGACGGAGTACTTGTTAGGCTTCTGGACTCTCCACGGCGATGTGGGCGACTTCGGAATGATTCAAGAACTGTGGAAGATGGAAGTCTATCAACTCGCTACATACCTTGCCAAGGAATCTGAAGCATCTAATCCCGTTGGAACCTCAGCAATGGTGAGATGTGCTCAGGCAACCCCGACTGACGGACTGGGTGTGAGTGAAAGCGACCTTGAACAACTCGGTGCCGAAAGCTACGAGAAGGTCGACGACATTCTGAACTTCCATACCATCATCGGTTACAGGATGCCTGAAAAGGAAAATTGTCCTGTCATCCAAAGGCACAAAGCATCACGCTACAAAAGAGACAACCCGTTCAACATTAAGCGTAGTATGCTTTTGGATGAGGAGGACGATGAATGAAACTAGGTATCTTCGGTGGAGCATTTGACCCTCCACACAAAGTCCACTGGGGAATTGTCAATCAGCTCTTGGACAATAAGCATCTTGACAAAATCATTGTGATGCCATCTTTCCAGAAGATGGGTAAGGACACATGGGCTACTCCTGAGCAACGGTTAGACATGTGCCATAAATGCTTTGCTGAGTTTACTCCTGAAGTCATTGTCAGTGATTGGGAAATCCGTAACCAAACCGAAGGACATGCTCTCGAAACTTACCGGCACGTCGTGGAAGATGAAAAAGTCAAGGCAATTTTCAATGCTACCGAGGAACCAGATGTTTACTTCATTATTGGTGGTGACTGTGCTAGAAACATTGAGAAGTGGTGGCACTACGATGAACTCAAGCACGAAATGATGTTTTGTGTTTTTGACAGGCCGAATCACACAGTAACCAATATTACTCCCGGCAGAGGATGTATTCACATTCCATACTACAACAGCAAAGTCTATGATGATGTTTCATCTTCCAAAGTCCGATACCAGCTTGCTCGTGGTTTGGATTCAAGCTTTGAAGCAAATACTCATCCCGCTGTCCGAAAGTACATTCGGGATAACAACCTTTATCGTCAGCCTGAGCTAGGCGAGGCTAAGTACTTAAGAGGATAATACTATGAAAGTCAAAGAAACCGAAACCCTCATGAGTACTCAGTTCGTGAATTTCAACGCAACTGAGTTTGAGGACAAGGAAGGGAAGAGTAAGTTCTGGTGTTGGGCTCAGAGGCCGAACGCACAGAAGGCAGTGATGATTGTGGCTTATGTCAACATGGGCTACAAAGAATTCAACAAAGGCTACCACAAAGACTTGAGGCTTGTGCTGACAAAGGAGTTCCGTATTCCCATCAATGGTTACGAGTGGGGATTTCCAGCTGGGCTCATTGACGGTGAAGAACCCTTAGTAAAAGCCGCCAACAGAGAATTGAAGGAGGAAACTGGGCTAACTGTCAAGCGTGTCATAAGTCAGTCACCATTCGTTTACAACACGGCAGGATTGACGGACGAGTCCATATCAATTATCTTTGTAGAAGCCGAGGGTGTAGTCAGCAATGAAGGCAACGAATCCACCGAAGATATAGAGACATTCCTTTATACCAAGGAACAGGTTGCTGAACTCTTGGCAGATACATCCAAAAAGATAGCTGCGAAAGCGTGGCTCATAATGGATAGTTTTGTCAACGGGTGTCACTTCACATGATATATGTAAGCAATCCTCAAAACTACCCTTTCAAGTTCAACTACAATGGCAAACAATTCGAAGTGCCATGTAGTGGTGTTCATCCAATTCCTGAGCTTAGTGAGGGCGACTGTGCATTCGGTGGATACCTTCGGGAGTACACCCCTGAAGAAGTCAAGGACATAAAATTAGAGAACCCAATTCGTGGAACGCTGTATGAAACCCAAAAACAAAAAGAAAGGAGATTACTCCAACAGGAAGGAGAGGAGCCTATGTCGTTGTATGATGATGACTGGGAGGACCGGGAAAATGCCGATGAAGAGGTAGACATTGGCGGAGATGATTTCCACCGCTCAGTTAACGTGATGTATGCCGCTGCGGCTCCGATGGCTGGTAGTATCGGGGCGCAAAACACAAGTGGAGAATTGGACTTCTTTGGTTACGGGTCCAAGGGTGGTAAAAAGAAATCCTACAGGAAAGGAGAAGGCGTCATGCCAGACAGTTCAAGAGAAAATGATTTGGTGCTTGCACCAAGAGAGTTCGCGCTTATCTGTGATACCAACACGGGTAACGTGAATGTCGTTGTCGGCCCGAAGAAGGAAACGCTGACGAACACTGACAAGCCGATGGCTCACGATGAAAAGAGAACGAAGTTCGTACCGTGCGGACTCCGCGATGCGATTCGTTCCTTCATCTCGGCCAACGAGCAGTCATACGTTGTGCTTCAGAATCCCGTCACCAAAGACGGCGAGCTTGTGTTCCCGAATGAGGGACAGCAGAACAAGCCCGAAAAGTTGGAGCATGGTCGTTCAGTCAACATCAACGGTCCTGTGAACTTCCCGCTGTGGCCCGGACAGATTGCTGAGGTAATCCCCGGACACCAGCTTCGTTCCAACCAGTACCTCCTTGTCAAGGTGACGAATGCCGAAGAAGCAACGAAGAATGAGGCAACCATCGAAGCCAAGGAAGGTGCGGAAGCTGAAGCCAAGAAACAGCAGCAGAAGTCATATGTCACGGGTCAGCTCATCATTATCAAGGGAACGGACGTTTCGTTCTACATTCCGCCGACAGGTATGGAAGTCGTGCCGGATGATGATGGCAACTTCGTTCGTGAAGCTCTGACACTTGAACGGCTTGAGTACTGTGTGCTCAAGGACGAGAACGGTGCTAAGAGGTACGAACGTGGTCCGGCTGTTGTGTTCCCTCTGCCGACCGAAACCTTCATTTCCCGTTCAGGCGGAAGCAACATCTTCAAAGCTGTTGAGCTGAACGAGAACATGGGTTTGTACATCAAAGTCATCTCCGACTACGAAGAAGGTGGTAAGAAGTACGATGCTGGTGATGAGCTGTTCATTTCAGGCAAGGAAACCAAGATTTACTATCCGCGTCCTGAACATGCCATCATCAAGTACGGCAAGCAGATTATTCACTATGCTGTTGCCGTGCCGAAGGGCGATGCCCGCTACGTGCTGAACAAGCGTTCGGGTGATGTTAAAATGGTGAAGGGCCCAGAGATGTTTCTTCCCGACCCGCGGAACGAAGTCATTGTCAAGCGTGTCATTGACCCGCGTGATGTTGAGCTGTGGTTCCCCGGTAATCAGGAAGCTATCGCCTACAATACCAAGCTGTCGAAGGAACTTCCTCATGCCGATTATCTGCCTGCCGCTGACATGTCAGCTAAGAGGCGGAAAGAAACGGCAGGACAGCACTCACGTTCAACCATGCGTTTCACCGATGATTCCACGCTTGAAGATTTCGCTGATGGCGTGACTCGTATGGCTGAGTACACTCCGCCTCGTACCATCACCCTTGAGAACAAGTATGAGGGTGCGGTACTTATCAATGTCTGGCCCGGCTATGCTGTACAGGTCGTGACAAAGAGTGGCGAGCGGAGAGTCATTGCCGGTCCTCACGCCGTCCTTCTTGAGTACGATGAAATCCTCGAAAAGCTCATGCTGTCCACGGGCAATCCGAAGGATGACAGAAGGCTCATGAACACGGTTTATCTCCATGTGTCCAACAACAAGGTATCTGACACTGTTTCGGCTACCACGAAGGACCTTGTTGATGTGGAGATTCCGGTGTCATACCGTGTGAACTTCATGCCGGAAAAGAAGGACAATTGGTTCAGCGTTCAGAACTACACCAAGTTCCTCACTGAACATCTTCGTTCCATCATTCGCAATGCCGTGAAGAAGGTAGGTATCGAAGAGTTCAATGAGAACTCAATCGACATTGTGCGCGATACCGTTCTTGGCAAGGCGGCTGAAAGGGCTCAGAAGGACGGAGAGAAAAAGTCTCAGGCATCCAAACGTACTGGGCGTATTTTTGAGGAGAACGGGATGCACGTTTACAATGTGGAAGTCCTTGACATTCGCATTGACAACGAAGAAATTTCCGACCTCCTCATCGAGAACCAGCACAAAACAGTTTCGGACACAATCGCACTGATGCAAACAAAGAAGCGTCTGACTATTGTTACCGAAACCGAAAAGGCCGAACGACAAATTCTTGATGAAAAAAATGTTACTGACGTTAAAAGGCTGGAAAACCAGACCATCATCGAGGAGAAAAAGGCCGAGCGGGATGCTGTTGCGGTTGAAACTCATTTGAGTTGTCAGGCAACTCTTAACGAAATTGCCAAGCATGAACTTCAGAGAAAGATTAACGAGGACGACAGGAAGCTGAAAAGACTGAAATCCCAGACATCTTGTTTCACTGAAGCACATGAAAAGCGCATGGCGGCTATCTCTCCGAAGTTGGTTGAGGCCATTAACGCTTATGGCAACAAACAGCTTGCCCGTGAACTCGCTCAGGCACTGCCGAAGGCATCTGGTACACAGGGATTGCTGTTCGGAACTGGTGGCATGGATGGCCTCATGAAGATGGTGATGGGTACTCCGATTGAAAAGACTCTGCGTGAAGTCATGGACAAAAACGCAAGTCAGGACCCGAACCCTGAAACCACACCGAAGTACGACGCTGACAGCAAGGACGACTAACTATCGTCCTTGTCGGGAAAGGGAGGGGAGCTGATGTTTAGCTCCCCTTTTTTATCTTGACATAACCTGTACCAAATGGTATATTATTGTAAAGGAGTCTACATGGCAGAAAAGAACCCATTCAGATACAATACACCTGAGTACAAAATCCATGAGGCAAAGGTTGGATTGGAAGAAGCCCTTGCCGAAGTCCAAAAGCTGAAAGAATCTATCTCCGCTAAGGTTGCTCCTCCGATGACAGTTAAGCCCTGTGATGTCATGGGAAACATGATGAGCAACTTTGCCAACTACTTTCAGACTGGCAGACATGTATGGAGCCAAACCTTTGAGAGGGATAACCCAGAACATGTCAAGAAGGCGGCGGATAATGCAAGAGCCAAAGCCCTCGAACTGTGGGGTCAATGCATAACTATTCATGCCGAAAACAAAGATGCACTCGCTCACAATATCAAAATGCGAGATGCTATCTATGCCTTTATGAAGGTGGCTGGCATTAGTCAGACATATTCTACTTGGGATTATAAAACCAGTCGTAGCCGGAACCGAACCGAAACTAAGCACAATGCTGGTTACGTTGAAGATGTCAAGCGCCTGTTCACAACCGATGATGGTTTTGCGGCGGCTGAACGTAAGCACAAGGATTGCCTCGACAGAATTGCCCGATGGGAAAAAGACATGGCGGATGAGGCTGAAAAGAAAAAGAAGGAAAAAGAAGCCGAAGATAAAAAAATGAGGAAGCTTGCCACGGCGATGCAGTTGGCTGAGAAGTATGGAATCGTTGATTACGATAACAACGATGACCTTTTCTCACTTGTCAATGACCGTGCTCGCCACGATTTCCTTGCCGCTGAATATGCGGACGGAACCGAAGTTACCCACAGCTGTTGTGAGGAATGTTCAACGTGGACAGTTGGCGAACATCGTTGTAGCTGTGGTAATCGTAGAATGTATCTTGAAACTGACGGTGACTTCTTTGAGGGATTCACCGCGTATCCTTGTGCGGACTGATTATGTTACCCATAACCCACTTTAAAGATGCACACGAGTTCTTGAGTAACTTCCCACGGGCACTTGTGGTGTTCGAGGGACTGGCATACCCCCACCGTTGAACATGCGTACCAAGCCGCCAAAACTCTTGACATCCGAGAGCGAGTCGCCATACAGTACGCTTCAACGGCTGGGGAGGCCAAGAAGATGGGCCAAAACGTCCAGCTTCGTCAAGATTGGGATGCCGTCAAAGATGATGTGATGCTTGGATTACTTCGCCAGAAGTTCACCAAGCTAAATCATTACGGCCCACTTCTCCTTGAGACACACCCACGGGAACTGATTGAGGGGAACTATTGGCATGATAACTACTGGGGCGATTGCAAGTGTCCTAAATGCATTCATGTCCCCGGTTCAAATAAACTTGGACATTTACTTGAACAGGTAAGGACGGAACTAATGAGCCGCTTAGCACTATACCAACAGGCGATTAACAAGATTGATGATTACTTTGAGTACAGGTATCTGGCGGTAAGTCAAGAAGAAAACAAGAACTTTGTCATGCGAGTGCTTGACAAACTCACAGCCAACCTTGCCGTTGAAGCCCGGAAAGAAGAACAAAAGAAAAAGGGATGTCCATACGGACCTGAACTTGAAGCACAATGTACACCAACACGGGCGGCGGATTGCAGTCAAAAACACCTTTGCGGAAAGGATTGACAACTGAAATTCGGAATAGACATACATGGAGTGTCTGATACTAAAGTCCTGTTCTTTTCTAAATTCAGTCAGAGACTGATAGCCAATGGACACGAAGTCCATATCATAACCGGCTCAATGGAGACTGACGAGATTAAGGAACATCTCAGAGAGCTTGGTATCGCATGGACGCACTTCTTCAGTGTATCGGATTACTTGATAGCTCAGGGAGAGCATGTCACTTGGAGTGACGAAGAAAACCCGTGGTTCGAGGAAAAGGCTTGGCTCGGAACAAAAGGAATGTACTGTAAAGAACAAGGCATTGACATGCACATTGACGATTCAGAAACTTATGGTGCCTTCTTTGAAACCTTATATGTGAGGGTGATATGAGTCGCAATGTTTTTATCGGTCTGATGTGTGCAGTGATTTGGATTGTCTGTGGGATTATCAGCGTTCCACTGTATGCCATTCACGAAGGCGAAATAACAATCGGAACAGCAATCTTCATGGTGTTGTTCGGACCTATAGGACTGATTATCAATGTGATATGCATAATCCACCAAACCGGATTCTTTGACATGAAACTGATGGAGTTCAAGAAATGATTATTAAAAGCCGTCTGAGTCAGGACTTGTACAAGCTGTCGATGCTTCAGGTGTTCTTCTTTCGCTTCCCTCATGCACTCGCAGAGTATCGGTTTAAATGCCGTACCACGGGTGTCAATCTTCTGGAGTTCCGAAAAGAGATAGAAGAAGAAATCGACCACCTCTGCTCGTTGAAATACACAATAGACGAGTTGGACTATCTCTATGGGCTCCGATGGATAACAGGAGCATTCGTGGACTTTCTGGAGGACTTCACTCTCAAACGTAGGTACGTCCACGTTGGAGAGAAGAACGGCGAGCTTGACATCCACATTGATGGTCCGCTGATGGGAGCTTCACCATTTGAAATCTTCCTGCTGAAAATCGTGCAGGAAGTCTACCAGCGCAATGTACATCCGCAAGTCATTCCTATCTTGGAACAGGGCAGAATCAATCTTCAGGCCAAGGTCGAAGCTTTCAATGCCTTCGTGAAAGAAACCGGAATCAAGCCTGTCGTTATTGACTTCGGCGGACGGAGAGCCTTCTCGACCGCATGGCATGAGCTGGTTGTCAAGAACCTAGCTGAGAACGAAATCATTGCTGGTACAAGTGATGTTGACCTTGCACGAAGGCTTCGTATCACTCCCATCGGAACATTCGCCCACGAGTTTGTCCAGAGCTTCCAAGGACTTGACGTTTGCCCGGTGATGGAGAGTCAGGCAGAAGCTTTCCAGACATGGGCTGACATCTATCGTGGAGACTTGGGAATTGCCCTGAGCGATACTCTGGGTGATGCAAAGTTCCTGATTGACTTTGACATGTACTTTGCCAAGTTGTTTGATGGTGTCCGGCATGATAGTGGTTGTCCGTTTGGCTGGGCCGACATGATGATTAACCACTACAAAGTTTTCAACATCGACCCCATGACTAAGACGCTTGTGTTCAGTGATGGACTGGACTTTAACAGAATGTTTGAGCTAGTCCGGTCATATCACGGACAGGCGAAGCTTGCATTCGGAATCGGCACATGGTTGACAAACGACCTCGGTGTTCCTGCACTTCAGAATGTTATCAAGCAAATCAGTTGTAATGGGAACCCGACTGCCAAACTCAGCAATGACCCCGGCAAGACGATGTGTGAGGACGAGAATCATATCAACTATCTGAGAAGCAGGCTGGCTGAACTATGATGCAGTTGACTGGACTAAATCGGAAACTCAAAAAGCTTGGGTTGAAAGTTCGGAGAGACAATCCGAACAAATGCTTCGTGGTTGAGGGAGAAGCCGCGAAGGACTGGCAATACAATCGAATCCTCGTTACATACTTCAATATGATTGATGATTGGATGGGTACTATCATGAAGCTCAAAGAGCTTAATGAGAGTATCATTCGAAAAGAAGCTTATAACAAAATCATCAAATCAACTCTCCAATCTGAGCTGACACAGGACTCCTCTGCCACAGCTCATTCATTCCACCAAGAGAGCTGGTGGCAAGCCTCGTGGGACAATACAATCCAGCTGGTTGAAAAAAGTTAAAAAAGTCCTTGACATTTCAGGTGTCTTAAGGTATATTATTGGTACATTCAAAAGGAGCCTGAAATGAGATATTCCGAAACGCAAGAGTTCCAAGAAGCCTGTGGCAAGAGATTTGGCACTGGCGATGAACTGGATGTGGACAGGTATCTTGCTCACAAGGACGAAGTCCAGAGCATAGAGCAAACCACTGATGAGTTCATGAAGATGTTCAGGGAGAACTATTTCGGTGAGGATGGCACAAAGGCACTTGCCTTTGCTCACACCCTGTTCAGTATGCATCGGACCCACCAGCAGTCCTTCGTGAAGAATCTTTTCAATGGGCTGAAGAAGTGGGCGGAGTTGTCGGAAACCTACCACGATGCACGGAATGAGTTGTCGGTGGACTGGGCGAAACGTGCCACGGAACTTGAAGCACATTTTCCTTGCATATAGGAGTCAGCATGGAACTGAGTCAAGAAGAACTGGAACGAATCGTTGGGTGGTATGAGGAGCTTAACCCGAATACCACGCATGAGGAGGACTTCCTTCCTGATGCCGAGCTTGCCCGAAAGATTATGGTTGAGGCCGGTCAGGACACGGACATTCAGGACAGGTACATTAAAGAACTCAAGGAGAACCGAGAATGATTAAGGTGTATCACAATTCTGACTTCGTGGATTTCTTTTTCACCCGTTCCTTTGAGAAGTCCACGTTCACGCATGTTGCTGATGTGGACACGAACGACCTTAACGTGGCTTATGAGAAAACCAATCACTGGGAACGCTCATGGCAGGAGAACGCAGAAGTGACTCCCAAAAATGAGAAGGCTCGTTCTACCTCAGTCGGTGATGTTCTGGTTGTCGAAGGTCCTGTTGTTTATGTCGTGGCTTCAATTGGATTCCAGTTGCTCACTTCCGAACAGCTGGCAACATTCAAGGAGAAAACAAAATGAATAAAATAATCATTGACCCTCATTATTGTACTGAAGAAGAGTATCAAGAACTCAAGAATTACTTAACAGAAAAGGATTGGGATTGGCAGGAAGTATCTTCAGGAAAGGAGAATAAGGATGAGTAGAGGATATTGGAAACTGGATGCTTCCTTTTTTGACGACCGAGAAGTAGGGGAGTCGGACCGGGAACACATTGCCGAGATGATTAAGGAAGGATATACCGAAGGCGAACTCGTAGCTGAGGACAATGACGATGTGTAAGAAATGCGAAGAATACTACAAGCGCTACCGTTGTGGCAAGAACATTGGCGAAGGTGAGTGCGATTGCCCGAAGTGTCAAGGCTTGTGCGAGGATGGGTTGGAAAAACTTGCCGGGGCTGTGGTTGACGAAGTAGAAGCTCTCCAAGACATTGAAGGCGGCGAGCATCTCATGGATGCAATCCTTGACTCCTTTGAGGAGTGTGCTGAGGACGACTAACTTATTCTTGACACCCTTAACGGCAAGGTTTATATTATGAAAGACGGATTACAACAAGTAATTAATATGACAAGGAACGAAATACCATTCCTTAAAGTTATAGTTAATGAAACAAGTGCTTCAGTCCGGTTAGATGGTGAGGAATTGTTTAATACAACTGGAACAGCAAACAATGTTGAAACTGCATTGGTATCATACTTAAGTGGAATGTATACCGGATATGTTAAGGGAAAGGAAAGTCAGTGAGAGGAAAAGCAGCTAAGCAGGCAAGACAAGAAGTCGCGCTTGGAAACCTTCGGAAACACAAAGCTAAGGCAGATAAGAAACTTGCCGGAGCTAAGGACGAGAAAGAGAAGTCCATGTGGGAGAAGGAAGTCAAGCGCATTGATGGGGAAATCCAAATCCTCGAAGCAAGGACCAAATGATAGATGGGGTACCTAATCCTAGACATGAGCGAAAGAAGCGAGTTGACACAATACGGCATATAAATATAATGCACGTTTGCTGTTGTTGTGGCAGGGAGCTTGATACGCACTGGGATATGGCAGACAAACTTGACGGCCGATGGATGGCACTGGAAGTTGACTTCAGTGAAATCTTCGGCTCGTTTGTAGCAGACCCCAAACGCATACTTTGTAACTGGTGCTTCGGCACTGGCGAGTGGAAGAAGAAAGGGATAAAGCTACGATGAAACGATACGATGAACCTTCCTACATGCGCGCCGACCCTTATCCTATTCAATCCACAAGGCTCAGTGAAACCCTGAAGGACAGGAAAATACGTGCCGAAAGAGAAAGCCGGGAGAATCTTGAAGCTCACCGGGAACTGATAAACTATGCCGAAGAGGTAAAAGCTAAGTTCAGAGAAGAACGTGGCAAAGCACCGAAGGCAAATGCTACAGTCGATTGGAAGAAACCTTTCATTCCGACTATTGAGGAATAATGGAATTCAATACTTACACAGACTTGTTCTTCAAAGAGGGACGCTTTGAAGCTCATGAACAGTGGATGAAGGACAACCTTATCTTTGAAGCTGTGATGGGCTCTCAAGCATATGGACTAGCTACGCCAGAATCCGATGTTGACGTTGTGGCTCTGGTGATGAACAAGGAAGAGCATCTGTGGCCTCAGAGGTATGGGTATGTGGTGGGTTTCGACACCATCCCCAACTTCGAGTCCAAAGAGATAAAGGGCAAAGAGAAACGTATCTACTTGCCCGATGGAAGGGACGTTGAAGGCGAGTGGAACAGCTTAGTCAGATTCTTCTATCTGGCTGGGTTGAAAGGCTCACCGAATCTGATTGAGATTCTTTTCGTCAGGCGTCCGATGATTAAGTTCGGCCACAAGATTGCATGGAACCTGATTGACAATAAGCACAAGTTCCTCTCCATGAGGACGTTCCATGCCTTCAAGGGCTATGCTTTCCAGCAAGTTGCTCGTATTAGAAGAGCTGTTGAACGAAATGAACAAAATTATCGTCAAGCAGAAAGACTTGAGAAATCTTTGAATTTGGATAGAAGTTATCATATTGACGAAATAAAAGAAGAAATGGAAAAACGTGGATTAAAAATATAAATACTCATAGGATGATTTGGGACAGAGGGTAGCTCCCTTTTCCAACCACGAAGGATTACCAAACATCTCTAACTAATAACCTTACGTGGGAGGTATCTTATGAGTATTCATATTATCTACAAGACTTATTGTATTCCAACACAAAAGTATTATGTTGGACAACATAAACAAGAAACACAAGAGTTTGATGGATATTTAGGTTCTGGTTTAAAAATTAAAAGAGCAATTAAGAAGTATGGAAAAGAGAACTTTTTTCGTGAAACTCTTGAAGTTTGTTCAGAAGATGTTGTTGACGAAAGAGAAATATTTTGGATTGATAAATTAAGTGCAACAGATATTGGTTATAATATAGATGTTGGTGGTTCTGGTGGTAATAACATTGTTTGGACTGAAGAAAAAAGAAAAGAACATTCTTTGATACGCAAAGGAAAATTTTTAGGAGAAGACAATTCTAACTTCGGTAATAAGTGGACAGATAAACAAAAGCAACTTATTAGTCGGTTGAATAAGGGTAGAAAGCAATCCCAAGAGACGATTGATAAAAGAGTTACTAAGAATAAAGGAAAGAAGAGAAGTCAAAAGTTTGTTATAGAAAACATTGAGCGAATGAAAAAACTAAAAGAAAATAATCCAGACATATTTAGTTCTGGTAAAGATACTGTTTGGATGAACAATGGAAAAGTTACTAAAAGAGTAAGAATAAAAGAAGTCGAACAATTTGAAATGAAAGGTTTTATAAAAGGAAGATTATGAAAAAGTTGAAAGATTTGACAAATGAAGAATTAGAAAGATACTACAACCATAAGTCATATGATACTAAAATGGCTTATCATCCATTGAGATTGCTTGACCAGTTGAACCAACTCCTTGACGAAGGCACCATTGACCTGATGAACAACAATCAGGAATGTAAAGCCATGCGTAAGGGCGAGTGGGGAGACTGGAAGAAGTTCGAAAGAGTCATGGGCGAAAGACTTGAAGCAATTGAGAAGAAAGCTCTGACTCAGAATGCCATCTCTCCAAAGCCACGGCTAGGTGAGCTGAAGCAATTGCTTGCCGATAGCATTGAGGAATGGTACGGCTCTGAAGCTGGGATGCAGAAACAAGCTACAGAATATGTTTCTGTGAACCAGCTGTGGGAGAAGTTTGAAGCTCTTGAACGCAAGATGGATGTCAAACTTATCCAGCAAACTTGGGACCGTCTTGACAGAATCGAATCCCTACTAAAGGAGATGTGAGATGCCTGAAGGTAGTCTATCGTTTAAGGATGGTAGTAAGATTTCGCACACCGAGACCAACCCTCAGAAGTGCCCTATCGCTTACGTCGAAGGGTACTGTAACATAGGGAGTCAGTCATTGAACGGGATGTACAACATCTGGTTTAAGCCATGTCTCTTTGATGAAAAGATGATATGTCGCTGTGTGGATGACCCTGAGGCTTGCATTGACCAGATACGCCAGAAGATTGGCGACCCTGTTACAGTGCGCCGAATGAAGAACCATGAGAAGAAAATGGGCTTACATAGAAGGGAGGCAGAATGAGTAAGGTTTCAAAGAAAAGAGCCGCCGAGAAGCGCAGGCAACAAAAGTTCGCCAAAAAACAGGCGAAGAAAGCTCTTTACGAATCATACGCGAATCAGGGTGTCAACAAGAAGTCTAAGCGATTTCAGAAAAAGGGAAAGAAGAAGTTGGTGTCCGGCATTGACCATCCACTTGGGCCTTGTGGAAATCCCGGATGTATCAAGTGCTTTGGCATTAACTTCGAACCATTCCTGAGAAAGGGCATTCCTTTCCGGATGCCTCAATGGATGTACCTCAGGTGGAAAGCTGCCTGAAGCTTATCGAATAAGTTTTTACCACAATAGCTTATTGACATCCAATCCTCCAACGTATTATATTATTGGGGAAACCTAATATGAGATTCGTTGGAGGATTTTTTATGTCGATTAATGTCCCATCAACGGGAGACAGCTTACATCCTAATAGTGCTGAAAAGACTTTGGTAGGACAGGTTATCGCCGACCTTGGTGGGGCTCTGTTTGCTACCGAATCAATTGATAAAGTCTTTGACTTCGCCGCTAAGGGATTCCCGAATAGCAAGTTCTATCAGAAGCTCATTAAGATTGCTAGAGGAACTGCGCCTGTTATCATCACAGGACACAAGATTTATTCCTCAGCTAAGCGGTTCCAAGAAATGCAGAAGCTGAAGTATGCAAGGCAGAAAAAGTCTTTCCGCCTTCTTCAGCTGATGGAGCAACAGGACGCGGACGAATACGACCTTGATTACTACGAGTTCAATGTAGGCAAGGAAGTAATCAAATGGTTCCTCTCTCGTCCAAAGACTGATAAGTTCAAGATAGTTGACTTCTACGACTCCGAGTTCGAGTCCACTACAATCAAGTCTCTCGACCAAGGTGAATACTACATTTACATTGAATACGACAAACACAAGTTCATGTGCGACTTGGACCTAACAGTCATCAATGAAAACGTCCTTGTTTCATCTTGTATCATTCACACGACTGCAAGGTGGAAAAAAGTAAACGAACTGAAGTCCATTGTGTTCGGGGAGTTTATCAATAGCTTTGATACTGATAACAATGTTATCATTCATGAATCCCGTGGGCTTAGCAGTCGTCCAAGAATGGACATTGGGTATGAGGTTTCCCAGTTCAATGTCAAAGCATTCAAAAGTGAGATTGAGAAGGCTATCAATAAGCTGAAGAAACGGGGCTACATTATAGTAGGCCCGCCGGGAGTCGGGAAGTCCACGGTTGTTGTGAAGATGGAATCGGAACTTGTGAAGGTTCCTATCATCTACATTTCGTCAAGTGGTTCGGCCTTCCGTGAGGATGTTGCTAACACATTCAAGTTCCTGAGGTCCATCAGTCCATGCGTAGCTGTGTTTGAAGATTTGGATTCGTATGAACTGACAAATAAGCAGGACAGAATCTTTGGTGAGTTCATTGAGCAAATGGATTCCTTGAAGCATCAGGAGTGTGTTATTATCATTGCGACTGTCAATGAGCCTGAGAACATCCACGGTTCACTTATCAATCGTCGTGGAAGGTTCGATAAGATTTTCTTTGTAGACTTCCCGAAGTCCGAGAAGGAAATCATGTGTGTCATGAAGAACAAGTATGCGAAGGAGATTAAGAAAGAGTTCCCCTTCAAAAAGCTGGACGATAAATTCATTGAAAGCATCATTAAAAACCGACTGAGTCATGCTGACATCTGTGAGCTTATTGACCACCTTATCATCAATGACATTGAGATAACTGAGGAAACGCTGTGGGATAGTTTGAGGGTATTGCTTGAGACACAGCAGGCAATTGCCAAGTGTGAAGCATACGATGATGGCCCCTCCAATGATGAAGAGGAAGATTGGACGGATGCTGTTGGTTGTGCTCAAAGTACTCTACAAGCAATCAGAAAGGTGAGAGGATAACATGTGGATTTTCGGAATGTACTTGACGGGTTTGATATTGCACATTGTCATTGCCATTTGGATGTGGGGAGCTAAGCTCAGGAACCCGGATGACAAGGATTTGCAGGACTCCGAAGTTGAAACTATCCTAGTCATTGGAATCTTTTGGCCCTTTGTCTACGGACTTGTTTTGCTGGGGCTTATTGTTTCATTTGCGACTGTGAGTTTGAAGTATTGCGTGATAAACTTTGGAAGGTCCAAAGAACAGCATACATCCTTTAAGGACGTTGCTCACGATTCAATGATAGGAGATATAATAAAGTAATGGCACTCATCATCACGGCACCCAAAGAAGTCTACTCAATTGAGAACACCAAGAACACGAAGCTGTTTTTGGCAGGAGGGGTTACGAATTGTCCTGACTGGCAGACGGCGGTTTGTAAGGAGCTACGTGGAGTTGATGGACTGACAATCTACAACCCACGGCGCAAGACATTCAAGGACACTCCACAAGAGGCAGAGAAACAGATAGTGTGGGAATACAACCACCTTGCGGATGCCGACATTCTTGCGTTCTGGTTCTCTCATGGTTCTCTGAATCCCATTACTCTCTATGAGTTGGGAAGGTGGGGAAACTCAGCTAAGAAACAATTAATCATCGGGATTGACCCGAAGTACCAACGCAGGCAGGATGTCATTGTACAGACGATACTTGCAAGGGATGACTTCAATGCGGAGTCTGATTTCTCTGATGAGCTGTCTGCTTTTTGTAAACAAGTGTGCGTTACAGTACGCAACCGAATGTGGTGGAGCATATAAGGAGGAGTCATGAGAGTAGGACAAGAAGTATTCATTGTTGGTGGAACCGATGACGACTACGAAGGACACATCTACAAGTCCGAAGAAGAAATCATGAAGGCTTTGAGTATTGAGAATGTCATGGAACTCGACCACATCATGAAGGTTCAAATCGTTAGCTTCCACAAGATTGTAACGAGGACTCCAGTCCTTGAGGAGATAGAGGAAGATGGGTGAAACACATCCGAGCTACGGCCAAATAGGATTCAGTAGAACATCCTCCAGTGGCAACCGAAGGCTTTACGGAACTTCCATAAACCATCGGAACACAATCCGGCTGGAGATTAAGGAGTCCGAAGTCAGACGCGACCTCAATCGGTATTGGTACTTTGCTCCTAAGACCATCATTGAAGTCGAGATGTCACAGAACCAGTTTGCTGAATTGGTTAGCTCATTCAACATGGGCGACGGCGTCCCTTGTACAATCACAAGAAGGGACGGGGAACTGGTTGACCCTCCGCCATGTGAGAATGTTCGTGATGTGCTGGAGAATGAGTTCCAAGATGACATCGACAGAAACTTGGCAAGAACCATCGAGCTTATTGAAAAGGCCGAGGAAATGCTGAGTCAGAAGAAAGCAATCACCAAGGCTCAGATGCATGACCTTGAGGAAATACTATTCCACCTGAAACAGGACCTTCAGTCCAATCTGAAGTTCGTTATGCAGAGCTTCAACAAACAGGTGAATAAATCCGTAACCGAGGCTAAGGGAGAGATTGAAGCCTTTGTAGAAACGAAGGTGCGCTCATATGGCATTGAGCATTTGAAGAAGGATGCTCAGGTTTCCCTGCCCGATGAAATGACTAAGGAGTTACCAGATGGACAAGACAATCACCTTTGAATTGGATATGACTGACAATGAGCACGCATTTTTCTATGATGACTTAATTTCATTTAAAGGTGTGAGTAAGGTTGCTCTTGGTTGTCAGGGTGACTTCCGTGAAGAGTTTGATGAATTCCCGTCTACTTCTACTGGTATGGGTGGAACCTTAAGTTATAGAGTTACAGCAGACGAAGAAGTCATTAAAACATTTGAGGAAAAGCTTAAAGAAGGTTATAAAATAGTTTATAAGGAAATATGTTATAATATAGGGGCGAGATTAAAATCAAAAAATATGTTCCCGCCAACTCAAAGAAGAGTTCAATTTTCATATTCTGGTAAAAATGCTAAAAAGATTTGTGAGTGGATGTATGAAGGTTCAAATAAAGAAATAAGAATGGAAAGAAAGTATAAAAAGTTTAAGGAGTATTTTAAATGAAAAAGCAATCATCACTTGGAACAAGATGTAAAACTTATGAAAAAGCAACAGAGATTTATTTGACAAGAAGGACTCCTGTCATTATTCGTCTTGACGGTGTTGCTTTTCACACATTGACAAAAGGTATGAACCGTCCGTTCGATGATGATTTGATTGAATGTATGACTAAAACAACTCAATCCCTTGTCAAAAATATTGAGGGTTGTGAGTTCGGTTATACGCAATCAGATGAAATAACTTTGCTATTAACAGATTATAAAAAGTTAGAAACTCAGGCTTGGTTTGATTATCGTAAAAGCAAAATAGAAAGCGTGGCGGCTTCAATGGCAACGGCATATTTCAATCACGAGTTTATGGCTAAGTTCCCTGAAAGGTATGATAGGAAGCCAGCATTCTTTGATGCTCGCGCTTTTAATGTTCCAAGAGAAGATGTTGTAAACGTGGTTATCTGGCGCCAACAAGACTGTACTCGTAACTCGATTCAGATGGTTGGACAAGCCAACTTCTCACACAAACAACTCCACGGTAAGTCCTGTGATGCAATTCAGGAAATGCTTTGGCAGGAACACAACATCAACTGGAATGATACTGAGACTCACAAGAAGCGTGGCACATGTGTTTACAAAACTACTCGCTTCGTTCCATTGAGTCAGGGCCTGTCTGCTGTAGGAATGTCACAAAGAACTGAATACACGATTGACAGGGAGATTCCTATATTCACTCAGGACAGAGAGTTTGTTCAGCAATGGGTGGACGTTGAGGAGGATGAGTAAGCATGTTTAGAGATATTGAAGCTTGGGAAGCTTGGATGGAAAGCTATAGAGAACAAGAAAGAATAAGATGTCCTCATTGTAACTTTGATGCTTCTTTTGATGGGAATGGTTTTGAAATGTGTGAAGCTGGAGTAAAAGTTTCTTACAGTGGTTATCCCGATGAAGAAGACCAAATCATTGAATGCCCGAGTTGTGAGAAACCTTTTAAGATTCGGGAGCATGTTAGAAGGACATATGACACCTGTAAAATAGATGAGGAATTCGAATGACACACATTGGTAGAGGACTTGCCAGCCTAGCAGTCTGTGGATTAGCTGCGTGGAGTATGCATGTCTCAGGCGGTTCAACAGGAGTCGGCTGGGGAATCTTTGGACTCTTTATCATTTGGGCTAACGTCTAAAGGAGTTATTATGCAATGCCATTTCAAAGGGATTGGTCCGCCTGTTCGAGCTAAGCCGGGACTTCGTCAGCTTGCCAGAGAATTAGCAGACTACGACCATGATATTGAGGAACTAAAAGAAGGTCGAAACGAAATCATGGAGCGTATCAAGGCAATCTGCAACCACCCGGATACTGAAAAGAAATCGCACAGTATTCCCGGTTCTTACTTAGACAGGTCTCAGTACCACGAGCAAATCGTGTGTAGTATCTGTGGTAAGGTGTTGGACGAAAAAGTCTCATACGGGAGCTTCGGATGAACAATCACATTGACAAAGGCTACGTCACTTTCTACAATGGAATCATTTGCATCCATGACTACCAGTACTATTCGTATATGTGGCATGAGGACATCACCATTAAGACTGACGGAGATGGAATCACAGTCACGGCAACCCAAAGACAGATGGTTGACAACGAAGATATTAGAAGCTACAAAGACTACCCCGAGTCGTTTGAGGAAGTCCCTTACAAGGTGCCATACAAACTGTTTGGCTTCATTCCAATGCTCAGGTGGGCTAAGAGTCGTTGGTTGCTGAAAGCACGCAAGAAACAGACATGGCACTCAAAGACTTGGGAATTCGAGGAGAGGTTAAATGTCACTACCGATACCTGAAGAATATGATGCCACATGGGTAATCGTGCTAAAGATAGTGATTACTGTTGTAACACTTGTCATTGTGGCTGTTACGTCCATCGGTGAAGGTTTCAAGATACTTCAACGCCGAAAGCGGAGAGGGCCCTCAATGGGCTTCAATAAGGAATAGACATGGGAATAGGTCCATTTAGTCATTGGTTGAGCGAAAGCTCTGCACCATCCAAACCGATTGGTGCTCCGTCATCCGGCCCAATTAGGCCGGGTAAGGTAACTCAGCTGGGCCATGCTGACTTTCACCCATACGTCACTCCAACCGATTATAAGGAGATAGTTGCGAGGATTGAGAAGGTAGAGAAGATTAATGAGCGGAACCCAAGAGCCGACAGGTACCATATTGAAAAGTCCCTGCAAGTCGGTACTGCACTCATCTTATACATATCATATCCTAACTGTACGAACTATGAAGGCAGGAAGGTTCTTGTCTATAAGGATATGACGCTTGACAGATTGATGGTGCTTAACCACCAGCTTATCGACCCTCATTTCTCTGACAGCCCAAAGTTCATCTCTCCCATTGCTAGGTTCGTGCCAACCGACGAAGGAGTCAGGTTAGCAATTGAATTAGCAGAGCTTCTGTCAAGAGACTATTGACATCCCCGTTTGGAAAATGTTATTATAAATAATATGGAATACTATTCAGGTTAGTATTCAGGTAAAATTATACACGGGAGCAGTTAGGAAATGAGTAAGACTTTCCGAGATTACTACGAGAAGGAAAACTGGGGAAAGGGACAACGCGGCAAAAGTCACAAACAGAAAAGAAAGACAGCAAAAGAATATCTAAGGCAGATGGAAGAAGAGGATGACTACAACCTTGGATATGGCGACAACGGATATGAAGACCCATACTGGGATGATATAGATAGTAAGTTCAGCGAACTTGATTAGATTTTGAATACAGTTTATCGGAGGTTGAAATGGCTACTTCACTTGAAGGAGTGGAAGCAGTACTTGAAGGCGTATTAGAACTGAGTATTTCCCGATGGGATAAAATACTTACAGTTACTCCAATAGAACAGGCACTTATGGCTGTGGGAATCCACGGCATAGGTAAGTCCGAGTTCTTTACCAAATGGCATGAAGACCACGGCTTTGCCGTCATCACCTTGTTCTTAGGACAGATGGCAGACGCCGGTGATGTCATTGGCCTACCTGACAGAACCGAAGTAGAATTCCGATACAAGGGACAAGTCCTCAAGCAGAAGATAACTGAGTTCTGTCCTCCCAAGTGGTGGCCCAGAGATGAAGATGTCAAACTTCTTCTATTCTTAGACGAGTTCAACCGTGGGAAGCAGGAAGTCTATCAATGCATACAAGACATGACGTTGAACAGAAAACTCAACGGATTGGAACTCCCTGCCCAAACACGCATCATTGCAGCTCAGAATCCCCTTGACGATAAGTACGGCTACCAAGTCACCGAGATTGACCCAGCTCTGTGGGACCGATTCAATGTCTATGGCTTCTCGCCTGAAGCAAAAGAATGGATTCACTGGGCGATGGACAATAAGGTTCACAGACATATCATTGGCTTCCTCACTAAGAATACAGTAGAGCTTGACCCGCCTGCAAACGGCAAGATGGGTGTGGTATATCCTTCAAGACGCTCATGGGTACGGCTCAGCAACATCCTGAAAAACCATCCACAGATTCTTGGAGAAGATGAGCTTATCCTTCTTCGGGAACTGGCGGAAGGTATCGTTGGTTCAGCCGCAACATCTAAGCTTTTCACATTCCTCAAAGAGAACTTCAAGGGACTCAATCCCGGTAGAGTTGTCACGAACTGGAATGAAGAAGTAGAAGAAATCGTCAAGCAGATGGACAACCAATCCAAGCTTGCATTCAATGCTGAGTTGGCAATCCACCTTGAAGAAAACGAGAAAGACTACTTCGACATTGCAGGAGCTAAGCAGAAAGAGAAGTACGCATACAATATATACCAGTATCTCAAAACGGTGCCGAGGGAAATCATGGCTGACTTCTACGATTACGTTGGTGATGCTACTACCGAGCGCAAGAAGGGTTGGCCATCGAAACTGCTTGATTGTAACATTCAGGGATTGGTACATGACTTCATTGACGTTTATCATGGCGATGATAGCAAGATGAGTGCAGAGCCAACTATAAATCCTGAGGAGCATTTCAGCGAACCGGGCATTGATTTGGAAAAGGACGATTCTCCTTTCCCTCCGTCTGATAACCCAGACCCGTTCGACGACCCTGATATTCAGGGGCTCCTTGGGGATTCATAATGGCTGACTTTGCGGAAGCTCAAAACAAAATCAACAAAGTTATCTGGGGGCTGTGGCAATCCGATGGAGTAATGTTCGGTGCTCTCAGTATGCTTGACAAGATTCCAGACCCACGACAGGACACGATGGGTTTGGATTTGTCAAGCAGAACGCCTACACTAAGATACAATCCTAACTTTGTCAACAAGATTTCTCAGGAAAGACTTGAGCTTGTCCTTGTCATTGAAGGCTTCCGAACTCTCCTGAGACATGCCACAACAAGACTGAAAGACCCCGCACAAATCTCTGCGCTGTCATCTTCGCTTGCCATTAACCAGTTGATGAACGATGACTTAGAGAAGTTACTTCAAGGTATTGATGAAGTGACTCCTGCCCCTGAGCGGTTTGGACTTGAATCAAACCAAGCTTTTGAGGAGTATTATCGTGGGCTGATGGACAAGCTGGCTAAGACAAATGCCATGATAGCTCAAATCTGGGGCTCAATGAATCAGGAAGAAAAGCAGGAGATGATGCAGAATGCCTTTGACAAATATCAGCAAATGATGGATGAGCGAGACCAAAATGCTGACGAGGACGGTTATCAGCAGTACGATGATGAAGGCAAAGCTCTAAAGGACTACATGGACCCGAATGGCACAGGTAATGATGGATGGTCTAAGAATGACTTGTTTGATGCTTCTGTCAAGAACTTTGTCAACAAGATGAAGCGCAGAACAGACCAATGGGGAAAATACACAGGAAAGGCAAAGGCAACCATTTCAGCTGCATTGGAACCAAAGATTTCTGCTAAGGACATTCTGAGAAAGTTCTCATGTTCAGTCTTGACAGGTAAGACAGAAACTTCCCGAATGAAAGTAAACCGGCGTTGGGATATTGAAAGGCCGGGTTATCGTAGAATCTATAAGCCCAAAGTCATCTTTGCCATTGACAGTTCAGGTTCAATGGATGATGAGGACTTGGCATATGGGTTTGCTGTTGTCAATCGGACGCTTTTCTATGCTGAGATTATCTTTGTGGAGTTCGATACTGAGATAAAGATAATTGAAAAGAGCTTCAAAAAGGCAAAGAAAGAGTTTGCAGTTCATGGCAGGGGAGGCACCGACTTTGAGCAGATTATGAATTTATCTGATGAGTTGGACGTAGACGGAACTATTGTGTATACAGATGGATGTGCGGGACCTCCTCACCAGCCGAGGGGCAAGGTGTTGTGGCTCTTACATGCAAAAGGTGCTAAGCCGCCAGTTGGCTGGGGAATGCGTGCTCACCTTGACAGATTTGAGGATGGACGGATATGGTAAAGAAATTTAAGGACTTGCCTATCGGGTACATCTTTGAAGCATATGGGGATGAAATCTCCAACTACGACTATCCGAAGGATTGTATCTTCGTCAAGACTGAAGAAGGCGTTGCCACAGAAATTGACGATAATGGTAAACTTGGACAGCATAACCTTGTTGAAGATTCGTATGAAGTCTGGGTGAATACGGGATAAATACTTATTGAGGAGTTACAATGGTGTAACCATCAATCTTAGGAGGGAGCTATGGATAAGAGACATGCTTATCTGTTTGTTAAGTTCCTTGAAACTGAGATGAAAAAGATTGATGAGGACAAGTTCTTTGAAGGGCTTCGTATCAGTGCCGACCCCGGCCAATCTTTCATTGTGGACTGGATTAATCGCAATGCTAAGAATTGGCGTGAGGAGTGGGAGTCATCCTGTTGCCAGCACTGTGTGTTCTGGAAAGTTTGTGGGCATCGAGTCCTTCAGAAGTGTAAAGAATTCAAATTAGACCCAAAGGAGCAAGACAACGATGGCTAAGAAAATACTGGTATTAAGCGGCGGCGGCGTTAAAGGATGTATTCAAATACAGGTACTCAAGAAGTTAGAAGAAGAATTGGGACCTCTACATGAACACTACGACTTGATTTGTGGAAGCTCAGTCGGTGCCATTAATGCCGGTATCATTGCTTCAGGTAAAGTCACCATGAAACATCTCGTTGACATTTATCCTGACATGCTCGAAAGAACCTTTGAGAAAAGAGGAATTCGTATTCCTCGTTACGATAGAAAGAAATTCATCAAAATCTGGGCTGACCTTGTTGGTATGATGAAGATGAAAGAAAGCAAAACAAAGCTTCAAATTACTTCACTCAATCTCTGCGACAAACGAAATCACTTCTTTAAGTCATGGACTAAAGATGGTGAGCAGTATCTTGTCAGCGAGATTGTCAAATCCTTTGCGGCTCCGTTCTACTTCGGTACCTTGAAGGATGCAAAGAACAAATGCGTATGGATGGACGGCGGTATGGGAATCGCTAACATTCCGATTCTCTATGCGCTTGTTGAGTCCGATATGCTTTGGCCAACCGAGGATAAGGTAGACTACGACATCATTGGCTGTGGGTTTGTCAACAACGACATTCCTTATCGCAAGGCTAAAAGGTACAGAGTCTTTAGACAACTCGGACAATACTTCAATTTGGATGATGGTGGGCTTGCCCGCGAACAGGTTCGTCAGGAACAAATTGGTATGATTACTCAGCTTGCCAAAGTCAACGCGGCTCTTGACTTCAGGTACTGGGACATTCAGATTCCAAAGAAGATGGACGGACTGGACAAGATTAAGTATATCCCTTACTATTATGATTATGGCAAAGAGATGGCTAAGAAGCCTTTACTTATAAGTTAGCACAACTCATTCCCTATTGACAAGAAACCTGACATAATTTATTTTTATGTGATAGGTTAGGAGAGTTCATGATAGAGATTCCACGGCGGAAAAAGAATGAGAAACTTGTGCAGAAGCCTTGCCAGTTCCCCGGTTGTGATAAAGAATTCATGGGAACTGGCAAGTCAAAGTACTGCCACGAACATCGTGCGCGCAAGTATCGAAAGATTATAGATGCCGACAAAGAGATTCGTAAAAAAGCTGAAGAGGATGCTAAGAATCCAAACCAGCGCATCGAACACAACTACACCCAGACACATGTAATCCTTATGGATTGCAAATTGGAAGGCTGTGGCCAGACGTTTGAAATAAAGATTCTGCCTCACACTTACGTTTATCCGAAGTATTGTCCGGAGCACAGGAATGAGTTCAAAAGAAAAAACTTCCTACGCCAACAAGAACGTCAAATGTAAGTTGAAGCAGTGTCTGAATAATGAGAAGGGAACATGTCATTTGAGCTTCCCGTTTGCCAAACGACTCACGGCAAACTCAATACACTGTGTATTCTACGATGATGACTTTGAGAAAAGCTGGGAAGAATACAAAGCTCAGGGAGGGACGCAAGGTGCCTTGAGGCGAATGAGGGGCCGAAGGTCTACTAAAGAACTCAAGGAAATCAAGAAGGCAAAAAGAAAGCTACGTTCCGACAAAGGACAACCAAGACAAAGCAAAAAGAAAAAAGGTGAAACTACACTAGGAGAATTGATGTGATAAGTCAACTGTGGAAAGAATCACTAGCAATTGGTTTCGGTATCGCGCTGGCAATCTTTAGTGTGTACTGTTTCTGCTGGTGGGCTGTCATAAAGATTCAAAAGGCTTGGGAGCATCACAAGAATCCGTGGAAAGACTTGGAGGACTGCTTAAGCAAATAGGAGGGCGTATGTACTTTGTCAGGACATATAAGAGTGGTGGAGAGGACTGGGACCCCAGACAAAAGATATGGGCTGAGTTCCATTGTGCTTTGTGTGATGAGGATTCCGACATTGATGTAACCAGAGTCATGGACACTTTCCAGTTCGACAGAGAACGCAAGTGCCCTCACTGCGGTTGCCTTGATGCCGATGATAGAGAGAAGAACCTGAAGGCTCAGCTTGAAAAGCTCACACATGACAAGAGCAAAATTGAAGTTGAAATTGAAAAGATTGAGAGGGAACTAAATGACTGCACAACAAACCAAAAGACTTCGTGCGAATCTGAGAGATAAGTTTGACGCTAAGTCTCACGAAAGACTTGTCATTAAGAAATACTTTATCCCAAGTCGTTACAAGACTAGAAACCTTCAAACTATTTTTAAAGACATTGATGACCCTGATGACTTCTTGTTTCATATGACTAATCTTGTAAAGGAAGCTAAGAAGCTTGGTGCTACAATTCTTTTGAGGAAGCGTGGAAGTCTTGGTGGATGGCAAACTGATATTGCTGATAACGGGATGTGCTTTGTTAAAACGCGTATGGAAAATGACGAAGAGTTTGAATCACGCATGGACATTGAGCGCGAGTCCTTTGTACAAAGAGAAGAACGTAAAATTCGTGAGAAGCAACGAGACTTTGACAGAGGTAACGCACTTTCCAAACTGACACTAAAGGAAAGGAAACTACTTGGAGTTCGTTGATGAAGCTGATAATTAATCGCGGAGTTAGCCAGAAAGACATCTACCAAGTTTCATTCGGTCCTGACTATGACATTTTGATTTTTGATTATAGCTTCCCGATGAATGTAGTCGATACGAAGGTCATGAAGGACATCGACTACATCGTTACCAACTCTCCCGATTTGGTATTCTGTGTCACTCACATCAAACACCCGGTGCTTCGCAAGGAGTACCACACACCGAATGAGCAACCATTCTTTGGACGTTGCGATTCGGTCTACAAAAGTCAGCTAAGAAATTATTTTGCCATCCGTCTAAGACATCGACGCCAGCCCGTAGAAGTAATTGACTTCGGTCAGAGACTTTTCCATTGACTCTATATTATTAATATGTTATTTTTCTAATGTAAAACCCTTTAGAAAGTTCGGACATGAGGAATAAGTTACTGCCGTGGTGGTACGGCATCATAGGAATAATTTTGGGTATTGGCACATTGGTACTGAGCATCTGTAGCTTCGTGCATTTGGCAGGATGGTGCTCAGAGTCATGTAGCTTCAACGCCGCCGTATGGTTGTGGCCTCTTTATGTTGGCACTTTCATATCTAACTTGCTATTGATGATATTTGCGACGGACTGGGGCGGATGGTGAAAACGCTTAAGAAAGTTATCAGTGGGGGCCAAAGGGGAGCCGACCAAGGGGGCCTAGCCGCAGCTCATGACATGGGGCTTGAGACCGGTGGCTGGGCTCCTTTGGGATGGATTACCCTCAATGGTGCAATGCCCTCATTGGAAACACTCGGGCTTCACCAACACAACTCTCCGAAGTATCCTCCACGGACTTATGCAAATGTCAAGGACTCTGACGGTACAATCCGGTTGGCGTATGACTTCAATTCATCCGGTGAGAGATGTACCTTCAAGGCTATCAGCTATTATGAGAAGCCATATTTCGATGTAGACTTGAATGATACTCCATTCGTCTTTGATGTGACGGACTGGATTGACAAACACGAAATCGTTGTACTTAACGTAGCAGGAAACGCAGGAGCTACCAAAGCTCAAGGTTCAAAGATATTCTCCGAAGTACGGGACTATCTTAACTGTATCTTCCGTGCTTATAAAGGAGAATAATGCCAAAGTACAAAATAGAAGTTACGGCTGAAGTTACCTCGTCACATGAATTACTTGTCGAGGCTGATAACGAAGAAGAAGCACGCGAGTATGCTTACTATAACTATTCTGAAGTAGAGGGAACCGACTTCAGTAATAACATTGAAATAAATTCATGTGAGGAGATTACAGATGGCTGAAGAAGAAAAGAAGGAAATGACTCAAGAAGAACAAATGGCTGAGATGCAGAAGCAGGCTGAGCAGTACAAGAAGGAGTGGGAAGCCTTCATAAAGAAGCTTGAGGCATCGCCCGATGAGCCATGTACAAACAGTGATTTGCTGTTCTTCATCCAAGCTATCATGTCAGACATGCAAGGGATGGCTCAGTTGGTAGGACAGAACTCCCACAACCTTCAAGCTGTAATGGGAATCATCCGCCAGATTAGCGGAGCCGGTGGAGCACCGATTGGTAAGAAAACTCAGGGAGGAATTATCCTGCCATGATGGATGTTAAAAAAGCATTAGAACTGGATGACATTTACGTTCTCAAACAAGAGGCTCAGGAACGAATGAATCTCATTCAGAATATGGTGGGAAGCCTTTACCCTTCAATTCTTTGGGAAGAAGTGACATCTATCAATTATAGAATAAAGAGGTTGGAAATGGACTACAAATTCAGTCTTGACTTTTGGGAACCAGACCACTACAAGAACTTCGAGAAGATTAAAAAGGACTTGGTGTGGCCTGACAAGCCCAAGTTCCTTGAAGTAGGAACATACGAAGGCAGAACAGCAACATGGTTGCTTGACAACATGCCGAACATTCACCTTACCATGTTGGACCCCGATGTGCCTGAGAACTTCCATCACAACATGAAGGAACACTTGACATCTGGTAGAGCTACGTGGATAAAGCAATATTCATTCGTAGAGCTTCCTGCCATGATGACAACGGGAGTAAGGTTCGACCTTATCTATCTTGACGGCGACCACAACGCACCGGGCTTGCTTGAAGATGCTACAATGGCATGGAGACTGCTGAACAAGAACGGCATCCTTCTCTTTGACGATTACCTCATGGAAATCAGGGACCCGTGGTTCTATATCATGCACAAAGAGTTCGATACTTACAAACCGTTCGGGTTGACCTTCCACCATCCAAAAGAAGCAATCGACGCCTTCCTTACAATATATAAGGGGCAGTACGAAGTTTACATTGACAATTACCAAATAGGACTTCGCAAGATATGTGAGATAGGTGGGAAGAACTTAGACCACGGTGACGAAGAACTCCAGACGCTTGCACTCCAACAGGAGAGCAAATGAAATCGTGTATGAGAAATCTGAAGCCCGATACCAAATGGGCCAAGAAGATTCTCCAAACTTATATAGATGGCGAAGCGTGTCATGCTGACATTGATTATCATGATACCACTGCTGAAGAAGTCGCCCATATGGTTCGGGCTGGGTTCCGAGTAAGCTTAAGCTACAACGGAATGTTATGGATGTACCGAGTCAGCTGGAACAAGGAGGAATAAATGGACAAATTACAGGAGCTGTTAGATAAACAAACAGGTCTGATTGAGGAATCAGAGGAGCTAAAAACCAAGGGGCAAAGGCTTGGCGGCGAACTTGACATTGTGAACAATCAGATTGCGGAACTGAAGAAGACCCGTGATGCTGATGCATACAAGTTCGTCCTCACACACATGCCCGACATTTTAGAGAAGATAGCTCCAAAGCATAAAATTCCCCCAGACAGAGATGTGAGTCTCGCAGTAAGTGGTGATTCGAATGTGAAGGCAAAAGTGCCTTGGACAGATGATAAGGATTGTTCGGACGCAAATCCGTTTAATGTGTCGGTATGCCCTCGGTGTGCTCTGCTTCACTTCAAGTCAATCCTTGATAGAAACCTAGCGGACTACTTCGCTTAAGTAAGGAGGGGCTGAATGTTTAATCGAGTTAAGTACGGGGAGGCAGATGGCGAAAGCAAGGAATAATATCGTAGTAGAGGTCGACTCTCCGATAGAAGAAACTTGCGCTGCCATGATGCTGATAAAGAAGTTAGGACAAAAGAATGAGTTGCCGTTTGACTTGTCAATTGCCTATGACTTTGATTATGACGGTGAGGGCGTGTACTATCCGACTACAAGGCGACAACGTAATCGGATATTCATAAACCCTTTCAGGTGTCGGAAACAGGAAGAGACCATACGCAACAACGGGGAAGAACCGTTCTGTCCCGGCTATACCGCGGACCTAACGCTGTTCGGGGTGACTCTTCATGAGTTCAGCCATTTCCTTACTTGGAGAATCTTTCCAAGAATGATGGATGACTTCAAGAGGACTTTCCCAAGGCAACGACTATATCTGAATGATTACTGCAATAACGAGTATTACGATGAGCTTGCAGAAATTCTTACGCTCTACATTACCAACCCATTCCTTCTGAAGCTTATATCGAAGGAGCATTGGGAATTCTGTCGGAGCTATTTCAAATCCCCTGTCGCATGTACTAAGCAGAAGTTCGAGCATATCTATCAAGGCTATCCGATACATGTGAAGGAACACTTGCGAGAGAAGTGGGGAATCATCTATAACATTTGTACTGAGGAGTTTGAGAGAATATGAACGACATGAACGGTGTAGTATACGACCAAAACGGAAAAAAGGTAGAGGAACCGGACTGGGACTTGGAAATCAAAATACGTGTCAACACCAAGACGAGTGCGACTTCATATCACTTCCTTGACAGAGATGGAAACCATATAGCTAACGAGAACAATCAGGTGCCACCAAACATCGTCCACCAAGCTGTACTCGTTATGAATAGCTTGATTGGATATATCCTTCGTGGGATGAGGCCGGGATAATGGAAATCGAAGAGTTCTTCGAGAAGAAAGAGTTGGATGAATCCCCAATGGCGGATTGCGTCATCCCTCGGATGCCGTGGCACGAGGTAACTATCACCCCAGAATCGCCTCTATTCAAGTTGATGCAAGGGGTTCTTGAAAAGGTAGAAGTCGGGCAGGAATCCATAACTGTTCAAACCATAAATAAAGACAGGTCGGACAAAGTAGGTGTGCTTGTCAAAGATACCTACAAGTTCGTCTTTGAGTGGCAGAGTGACAATCAGCACTCTGTCCAAGTCTTTAAGAAGGGAGAGGACAGTTATGCAACAGCAGAAGGGGTTCGACAGGCTGACAGGTCAATTCGACGAGAGGAAAATCCCGTCAGTAGTACCGGGCGAGTGCGAGCCTGACTACAGCCATGTCAAGAAATGTGAGAAGTGTGGAAGCTTAAACATTTCATTTGACAGCAATACTTACTTACACATCTGTCGTGAATGCCAGCATAAATCAGCTACAGCCAACAAGATTGATTTTCAGAAACTAGCTCAGAAGATGCAGGCAGATGAAGCCAAGCAAATTGAAGAAGGTTTGAAGCGGGGCGAGACATATGGATTCTAACTTACCGACCGTCACTCCACGACGTCGTTGGTTTTCTACTGCAATACTTTACCAAACAAGCGCAGGCAATCAACACCCAGCCTACGTGGTACAAATTGTTGATGAGTCATACAAAGAGATTTATAAGGAAACCTTGACGGTTGTTGAGTATGCAATGTTCGAGCAACTCATAAAAGATAACAAGTATGCGTTGCTTTACAAAAACCACCCCAAGCTATCTAAGGCAGCTTTCGCTAAAATTGATTGGGTCGGTGACTTCGAGTACAGTCAGTAATGCTGACTTATTGGTTGACACCCGTACGGCGGCATGTTATTTTAAAGATAGAGAGGAACACCCGTTTAGATTTCATTTTTCCTTTTACACCTTTTCAGGAGAGGAGTGCATTATGACGGAAGAGCAGAAAGTTCCGGAGCAGGAAAACACGACTACCGCTCTGGCAATCCCCATTGCTGACTTTCGTCATCCGCTCATGAGGGAAGTAGTGGACAAAGATTATGTCCAGAGAGCCCAGCATGAGTTGGAAATTGACGAAAGACTGGGGCTGAAGAATCAGGCCGAAAAGACGGCGAAGGAGTTGATGGCAAACGACATTGACGAGCTTACCAATTCCCGCGACTTCTACGAAGTGGACAAGCAAGCCATTGGCAAGCTGTTCGGTCTGAAGGATTTGAAAGCCCGCTGTGTGGGCCACAACATCAGTGAGTCGGTGACAAACACTTGCAAAGCTCTGGTTTTGCCTCTTTGCATCAGCGCACTGGCAGTTGGGCTTATCGTAGGCGGAATCAAGACAGCGATGGTTGCGGCGGCGGCTAACAGTATCTGGTGGGGTATGGGTGCCACAGGTATTTTTATCGGCGCTATCGGTGCAATCATCGGAGCAGGCTGGGCCTTCTTTAACAAGGTGGACTTCCGGTACACTTTCATTGATGTCAACCTTGACATCCAGAAGCTGGAAGAAACAGACATCAGAATCCCTTACGGTGCAAAGCTCAAGACAGATGAAGCAAGGGAAACTGGTATCTTCGACGGCTTCGCAATCATTACGCCGAAGTTCACACAGCAGAAGAGGGAACTGACTTCTCAGCAGATGCGTGACGCAATCCGTGAAAGGTTTGCACCCAAGTTCAGTTTCGACCCGGCGATTGTCGGAATCACCCGTGACAACCGGATGTTCATGGTTGTGTACTGGGACATCGAAAATGACAGGGAGAAAGTCATCACCGACATAGAGAAGTTCAAGAAGTTTAAACTGAAGAATCACTAAGTAGCACAAAAAGGGCGGAGTGGTCTGAAGAGTACTCCGCCCTTTTTCATGGAGCACTATGACAGAAAACGATTACCGATTCATTGGACACGCTGTTACTAGATGTACTTCCAAGCGTATCACCGTGACATTCTCACGGAAGTCACAGGTCGAAGCTCTCGACCCCGGCAAAGTCCCCTTCAAATGTGCAGGGTACTTTGATGAAGATAAGAAGTTGCGAGAACTTGCGGTAGGGTGTGCCAAGGCGCAGAGAGATTGGTTCCCTATCTTTGTCCACGAATATTGTCACTTCCTACAGTGGGTCGAAAAGAATCCACTGTACTTCGCAGTGATTGATGATAAAGAGATGGGCGACGCTCTTTGGAACTTTATCAACCGTAAAGAGCTTAAGACTCCAAAGAGCCTCGTAGTTGAATCCGCACGAGCATGGCAAGCATTGGAACTAGATTGTGAGAAGAAGGCTGTTGAACTGATAGAAGAGTTCGACCTGTCGATTGATGTGGCGGACTACATTCAAAGCGCTAACATCTACATCCTGTTCTATTCCATACTTCCCAAGACGGGAGATTGGTACACCACACCACCGTATGAAATAGACAAGATAGTTTCGACAATGCCAGAACATTTCCTCGATGACTATATCAGAATGCCCGATGGGTTTGAAGAGTTGATTATGGCAAACTGTTATGGTTAATCTGGAAGGGTGAAAAGGGGGGAATTGGGGAGCTATGCACGGCTCCCCTTTTCTTCGTCCTGCAGTTCAGTAATCTCAGTAGCATCTATCGCATACTGAGCTATGCGAGCAACCTCCGGATGATGTCTGTCCTTCAAACGAAGGATGGTTTCCTTCCGGTCCCGAAGAACTTTGACGGCTAACTCAAGCTCCTCATCCTTATTAAAGATGATGCGCTTCTTGAAGTTGGTGCGGTTCTTGTTGACAAGCAGCTGGATGACTCCACCATTCATTCCATGAAAGAGTAAGCGCCATCCTAACTTGCCACGCTCTGAGGCTTTTGGTATCTCACTCATAGTGTGATGTGACTCCTGTCAACAAGTTCAAAGCCCAGAGGGTTTGAATCCTTCCGCTGAATGATTTCATTGGCGGCATACCGAATAGACAGCTTCTTGTGCTTCAGAAAGAGTATCGCCTTCTTCTTTCCGAGGTCATTGTCCTTGTTGCGGAACATTTCCTTCATGTCCTCGAACAAATCAATGTTCTTTCGCACAACTTCTGTCCATCCACCGAACTTATCTGCCGTTTCCTCCTCCTGATATGCAATCTCAAAGGCATTGGCATAGATACGGTAGATAGTCGGCTTACCTTTTGGTCCCATCTCCATGTGAACTCCTTTCATTCATGATGGTGTAACATAAGTCCTTAACAATCTTGCTTTCGTGTTTCCGATACAGCAATGATGTGGCTCTATCGCCTTGAAACAACTTCTTGAACACGTCAACCTCTTGTGCTGACACCCAGACTTCCTGATGAGCTTCATCCATTGTCCAGATTTCAGCTAGCAGGCAGTTACCATACCACCGGCTTTCATCCATTTTACAGAAGTACTTTCCAAGCTTCGCTACCACAACAGTCTACTTTCCATCAAGGATTCTGTAACACAGCTCCTTGATTACATTGTGCTTGTGCTTTCTATACAGTAAGGCAGTTGTCTTATCACCTTTCAGCAACATCTCAACAGCCATAACATCTTCATTGTCAATCGGGAACTCAGCAGGCAAACTCATTGCTGACGACCACCGTTCAATGCCGGTGTAGTCATCCTTCTTGACAATCCGATAGTATGGAATACCTTGTTCACTCATAATAAAAATACATCATCACAAAGGAAAAATCAATCCATTAAGGTTAGGGAGCTTCTCTAAGTCAGTACGTTCTCCGTGTGTCACCATGAAGTCCTCTTTGTCAATCACTTTATAGCAGGCCCAGCGAAGTGGTTTAATGTCACTCCTTCTATATAGTAAGGCTGTTTTGGGATTCCGATTGACAATGACATCAACGGCATCCGAGTACAACTTCCGAGAGTGTACATTGAACCTGAGGAGTGAGCCTTCGTAAATCCAGTCCTCTTCTTCGCGGAGGTCTGGATATTGGAGCATTGTCAGCCGATAGACAACGATTAACTCTTCCTTCTCAACGTAGTCAAAAGAATACGTTTCCACACATTCCTTGTATCTAAAGGCTGGTGACATATGCTTTTGTGACCTTCTATGATTAGTTGACATAAAGATGTAACAAGCCTTTGGGTAGACTTGTCCCTAGCTTCGGTAAGCATTTCCATAGCTGTATCGGAATGTTCATCATCCCCACGAATCAGACGCTTACAAAGGATGAAGTGCGGGTCGCCCTTCTCCAAGTTCCATATGTGGTTGGCATCCTCATCATGGAACATGTAAATGTCTTTAAGTATATCACTTCCTGTGAAGAGCATCAGCTCTTCTCCGAAGTCAACAAACACGAATCTTAGTCCATACTTGCCGTTTTTGACTTCGAACTTCCGATAGTAGTACCGCCTGAATTCCTTTTCTTTGAATTTTTGGTCTCTGGTGAATCCCCTAGCAAGCTTATCAACTGCTTTCAGAGTCAACGGGTAATGCATCAAACCTCCTCAGTTAAGCCATACCGCCACTAATCGCAACCCGACACGCACCACCGACCACGTAGTACAACAGGTTGGACGGCATATCTATATCCGTAACCTTCTTCATTAGCTTCTTGACTTCTCTCACATCCTCAGGCATAATCATGATGGGTATTCGCTTTCCATCCACGATTGGTGTGTACAGCGCATTCTCTCTGTGGTATGTGAAAATAATCTTGTGCCTTCCGAACTTAAGCTTCACAATCTCTTTCATAATCAGTAATATGTCGTGCCATCCATTCAAGCGTTTCCATCGAAACATAGGAGTCAGCACTTCTTTGGAACTCAGCCCGAAGCTTCCTCGCATGTGCATCAGTGAGAAGATTGATAGCATCATTTAAGTTTTCCTCGGTTTGGTCCACAGTCCATCTTTGCCAAGTTCCGTTGTTGAAGATAGTAAGTATCTCCCAGATTGGCTTTGGCTGAGCCATATCTAATTTGTGGATGGTAGCTTTCTGAATGTACCAAATGTAGTTCATCCTTCCGAATCGTCCTCAAGCTTCCAAATACTCACCATGAGCAAATCCATTTGGTCTTCGTCTGAAAGCTTGTCCAAGTTGAATGTCTTATCGCTATTTATCTTTCGAGCAAATAAGACATCCGTAAGTATCTCAACGAGATACGGCATCATTGGAAGGCTGACTTCGGATATGGGGAATTGTTTCAGCTTGAATTCGTCCATGAGCACGAATTCGTAACTCTGCCATGCAGTCCTGCGAAACGTCCACCTGAGCATACCATCTACCTATATTATACATTATTGACTGCCGAAAGTCAATTCTTGAACTGTTCAATGATATTATCAACCCTGTCCTCTGACGAAGTCGACTCTTCATCTTCCTCGATGAGGGACTCAGCAACTTCTTCCACAATCGTCTTAGGCTCAGGAAGGATGGGCTCTATGGTGTAAACGCTGTCGCCCGAGCCAGCATAATTTAAGGCCTTGACAGCTTCTTCCAATTGGTCCATCGACGACCATATCCAGCCCTTCCAATAATCTGAAGTAATATGAATGAGGCTTGGATTGTCCTTAGGGTCATTGGATTGTCTGGCTCCTTTGATGCTATCAAAAGGCATCATTATCCATCTTTCCTGCTGTCCTTCAACGTGGTTGTTGGGATGCACAAACTCCCTAAACCTTATGAACTTCATTGTGGGTTTCATGTAGTTCATCATTCCTCCTAGTCTTTGAACTGTTCAGGCATCATCCCTCCCCGAACTTCTTGACAACATCCCCGACAGCATCAACGACTTGGTCGACTACCTGTCCTACTGTCGGCGTCGCAGGCTCTACTCTGTCATCCTCATTAAGGACTTGAGGTTCTGGTTCTGGCTCAGCTTTCTGAGGCATCTTGTCAATACAATCCTGACAAATATGAAAGTCATCCTCATCATCCCAGCCACAATCAATAATGGCTAGAATTGCTTTAGTTACTCCATCGAATTGAATACGCTTACAATCCCCGAAGTTCACGTATTCTCTACCACATACATTACAAATAACCTTCCTATCAACACTCATCTTCATATCCTCCTTCATAGCTTAGTGAGCTCCAGACAAACTCGCCTAAGTCACTCAACGAATATTTCCAATGCTCATAAGCTACCATTGCATCTGTCAATAGTTCAAGGACTTTATTATCATCCCGACAAATTGTATATGTTTGCTTATAGCAGCCTACCTCTTCTACTTCAACAGTCCATACATTTGTTCCTGTATGATGCTGTGCTTTCCATCTAATCATTCGGTCCCTCAAAGTCGTCTTGCATACGACTCCATACTTCATCTATAACTTCGTAGCTTATCCATCCCTTTTCTGGGTTGTCAAAGATGGACTTCAAAGCCCACGCATCCGACATCAACAAATGTAGTATGATGGCTTCTTTTTCTGTCAGTAGGAATCCAGCACCCTTTCTATCCAGTATCAAAGTCCACATCGGGGCCTGATTACTCTCCTGCCCCATTTGCATTTTGCTAAGCTCCCACTGTACCATCCCAGTACCATTCCATTTTCTCTATCATTTCGAGCTTGCGTATCATCACAGTCCACAACAATCTTCGTATATCAGTTGTGTCTATTATGTCTACCTCGCTATACATCTTGTGGTAGTCGGTGATGCCCGCTATGACCTCTTCTACCGATACCTCGTTGGTGTTAAATCCAACCTTGAACTTCCCATCCAGATACAATCCCCATTCCCAAGTCATATTGATTGAAAAAGGATTGCTACTGATAATTGTTTCCTGAACCTTTGCTTGACGCTTTATTTCCCACCTAATCATCCTTACCCTCTATGTAACCGACAAATTCATCCCAGTCCTTAAACTTTTGCTGCATAAGGACTTCTAATCGCTCAAGATGCCTCTTAGACTCCATCATGTCGGTCATACAGGATAAAACAAGCCTCATGTCCACTTCTGTAAGGACATTCTTCTCATTAGGCTTGTTCACTGTCCATTTAACCAAAATATATGGTTCCTTCCCTAAAGTCAATAAGTCTCTGAAGTTAAGAAGCTTAAGTATCGCTCTCACTATCTATATAGTCCAAATACTCCTCAAAGGTGAAAATCCCGCCTATTTTGTAGTAAGCCCAATTTGACGCTCGCCAATAAAGCTCACCCTGACGATTCTTAGCCGGAAGGAGCATCATGCCACCTTTGAACATTTCCTTAGCTTCAAGGACATCCGTAAATGTCCAAACGGCTATCTGAGCCTTCTTGCCGCGCTTACTGCGTTTCCACTTAAGCATTGAACTTCTTATCTTTCTCTATGTCGTTAAGGTACTGATTCCACTTCCTTTTCGTTTTAGCCAATCCCCACTCAGGTAACATCCGCCAGACAATCTCCTTAGCCCTCATTAAGTCACACATGGCATCACGGACTTCCTCAGGCTTTAAAGGAATAGGCTTTTTGGAATCTTCGCTTATCCGATAGGTGGTGCTTGCCTTGTCAATGTACCAGAAAGTCATAAGCCATCCTCAACCATGTCCAAGAACTCTTCCCATATGTAAAATGGCCTAGTACGCCAGCACGGACCAATAGGAGGATTTGGGTACCAGTACCTTATGTATACTGGCCCATTAGTCTCCATAGCTTCCTTGACTTTTAGTACATCCGTACAGTGTTCCAACTGTGCGTCATCTTTCAGATGATAATAAATCCGTTTCTTAATACTCCATTTCCACATTAGTCATCCTCCACCCAGTCCAACCACTCATGAAAGGAATAGAACTTCTTCCATATCTTTCCTGTCCTTAAAAAGTCACTACCATCAAAGATAATGTAGAAGCCCATCTTCTCTATGTCAAGCTCTATCTCCTTCTTCATTTCCAATATGTCAATGTACTTCGCAGGCAAGACCACAAGCCTACCAATCTCTACCTTTTTATCCTGATGCCATATCCACATGATTTATCCGAACTTAATGGTGTACGGCTCCCTGTCCTCATCTGATTCTACCTTGTCAAGCCACTCTTCCCATGCAGTATCAAAGTCCTCATTCTGTACTACACTATACGCACGAATGAGCTTCTTAACTTCAAGCAAATCAATCCAATACCTGATTCTATGTCTGAATGTTTTATCCTGAATCCATCGCATCATAACATGCTTCCATATCTCCAGCTGTTCAATAAGCACGCTACAAAGAATAAGGAGATGTAACCAAAGACAACCAAGGCTATTAACCCTAAGGCTATCAATCCCTTAACCAATAACCAGACTCCAGCAACTCCCGAAGCCAACCATATTCCCCAGACTATAAGCCAAAATGTCATTCTCCGAACTCCAATAGGTATAAGTACACTTCTAGTCCGACATACCCGAGACCACTAACATACATCATTTCCTTACCATCCCTCGTACTCCTACATTTGGGAGCCGAGCTGTTAAGAAACTCTATGGCTTTCAGCACATCCGTCCTGCGCTCTACCCTGACTCTATCCATCCCATCATCAGTCTTACGAACTGTCCACCTAATCATTGTGTTCCTTTATCCAAATGTCAAGCTGTTCCCAATTGTCAACCTCTTCTAAGAAGTCAAGATACTCCTCAAAGGTACAACGCATGGTTATATGATTCAGTCCACGCATACCAAGCTGTACTTTCAGGCCGTTCTCTATATGCTTCTTCATCTCAAGCACATCCATGCATCGGCCCCAGTACACTTCATCCTTCGGTATGCCAGTCCACTTCCACATCATTCATCCTGACTTTCTATCCAGTCAAGGAAATCATCAAACGTATGAAACGTTAAGCCAATGTATTCTCCGACCCAAAATCCACTGAATTCACGATTGGATAGAATCCTCTCAGCCTCATGCTTACATTCCCACAAGTCAAGCCGATACTTAAGAGCATTATCAGCACCAGCACTCTTTTTATGTACAGTCCACTTCCACATAATTAATCCTGATTTTCTATAAAGTCAAGGTAGTCATTAAACCTTTTACTAAGAGGCAAATCCGTCCTTGATTGGAATGTCATCCAGTGTTGCCCGAATCGCCTCCATACCTTAACTGGACGTCCAGACATTATTGCTTTCTTCATCTCCAATACATCAGTACATTGCTCTAGGGTAGCATAGTTCTCAACCCCTGCTGTCGTAATCACTTGCCACTTCCACATTACTTATCCATACCTTCTATCCACGTTAAAAAGACATCCCACTGCTTATCATTGAGATTGCTTATCTCCCTGACTTTAAGTAAATCCCCACCAGCTCGAAACAACCAATCATTCACATCCCAACCGCGCTCCTTATTTACTCCCACGGTATTCCATATGATTGCCTCTAAACTGTTGGCATCCTTATACTTAAACCATTTCCACATAATTCATCCACACATGTACTTAAAACTTAATGCCAAAGTCATCAGCAGTTTCTATAAAGTCAAGGTATTGGTCGAATGTCCAATCCAAGGTTTCAATCACGCTAGCAGTATCAGCTCCCAGCCTAATAGCATTCCCGGCCTCAATCCATTCCTTCATCTTCAGGACATCCGTACAGACATCCTTCGACTCAGCACTCAATCCTTTCCAAATCCACATAATTACTCCTCATCCGGGTCAAAGGTTTCTATATAGTCAAGGAAAGCTTCCCAAGTATAAAAAGTCTTTCCCCTTATGTCACTAAACCAAAAGCACTTAAACAAATCATACTGCCCATCATCATCTGCTAAGGCAAAATAAACCACATCCCTTAACTTTAATAAGTCCGTCCGTATCCAAATGTTATTAGCAACATTAGAACTTTCCTTGTTAACTACCCATTGCCACATTAACTTATCCTTATCTGTACTATATTAGTGTTAGCAAAATCAATAGAATCCTCTAACCAATTCAAATAAAACTCAAACGAACGAAACGTTGCCCTTCCATTACTATAACAAAATGTTACCTCACCATACTCCTCAATAAAAGACTTCATCTTAAGCACATCTAAATAAAGCTCTAAATCAACCTTATTCGTTCTCCATGTATGCATATCTATCCCTCCAACCAATTTAACCAATGCTCAAACGAATTAAAATAAGGCTCATACTTAGGATTCCGCGTCACCATATCCTTATCAAATAACTCCTTGACTTCTAAAACATCACCATGACTAAGCATCATATACACAACAGCATTGTTATGTCCGGTTCCGTCTATGTTTAGCTCCGCTGCATATTTTCATTCCCATTTTGCGCCGCCTATAATTAAATGTTTTTGCGCAAAGCGGGGCGTTTTAGCGCATGGATGCGCTCTTCAGCTATCCGGCAGTATTTTTCTTCCTTCTCAATTCCTATGTAGTTCCGTCCAGTATTGATACAAGCGATTGCAGTTGTGCCAGAGCCGATGCAATTGTCAAGAACAGTGTTGCAGGTGGTTGAGTATGTTTCTATTAAATATTCTATCAATGGCAGCGGTTTTTGCGTAGGGTGAAAGTTTACATCGGTGCCTTTTTTGTATACTTTGTTTTTTGCAGTGTTTATTGTAACGGAAAATGGAACTATAGAAAACGGGTTGCGCGTACCATCGTCAGGCAGTCTCGTCTTCCGCATAGGAGAGTAAACATTATTTCCGGCAATCTCAAATTTATCAAAAGTCTTTCTCTTTGTCAAAAAAGCGTTATCATCCACCACTACTTTTCTTGGATTAAAAACTTTTATGGGGTTTTTCGAAAACACTGCTATGTTCTCGTGTATTTTCATGTGCTTGTTTCCAAATCCATTACCAGCCCTGTTTTTAAGCCAAACCAATTCTTCGCGAAACCAATCTACCTTTGATGTCACTAAGCTGGAGAAAAACGGTTGCGAGCCAAATAGAACAATTGGCCCATCAGTCAGCCTTTCGTATTGTTCCCACAGCGAAGCGAAAGAAATAACGGTGTCCCACTTGCAAGCGGTTTTTCCATACGGCAAATCGCACAGAATCATGTCCACGCTTTTATCCGGTATCAACGGCATTATTTCAAGACAATCCCCGCAGATTATTGTATTTGTTTTCGGCACAGGACGTGCCGCCTTATCCGCGCCTATAACTTCAGAGTTTTTCATATTTCTCCTAACGTTCTCACGCACTCGCCTGCTGTTTGTGCTTACAAAGATGATGTTTAAAGGTATATGAACACGCCATTTCTAAGCATCGCATACCACTCTTTGCACAAATGGCAGGCTGCGTGTGTTGTGCGATGTGCGGTTAGCTTTCCTCTTGTCCTGCCGCCGCCTCTTCGTCAGTTAATTCTCGATACTCCAGTTTTACATTAATCTCACCGTGAATATCCAAATCATCCCAAAGGTGCTCCATCACCTCACAAGCATATTCAAGTGCCGTATTTTCCCAGTTTTTACCATCTCGCTCTGAAAATATGCACGTATGAACTGTTTTTGTGTGGAGTTACAATCATTCCTTTCATATTTTTCCCTCCTTTCATATTTTTCCCTTCTTTCGGCGGCCTATAAATTCAGAATTTGCCATATTGCACCTAACGGTTTGGCGCATTACGAAGTGCCCTCGATACAGTCGCAATCGTAGCACCCATGCTTATCATGTGCCTGACACTCCTGCCCTGTTCCTAACGTTTCTGTTTCCATATCCATATCTCCTTTCCGAATCCATATTCTACATCCGAATCCTGATTCCATATCCACGAATGAGTTATCCACACGTTATCCACACTAAGTGATTGACACTTAAGAAACTTATCCACGCTTACCCACAACTACCCACTCTATTAAAAATACCCCCGGTAGCCTCTCCCGCGACAGAGAAAAGTCTCCAAAACTGACTCCAAAAGACTCCAAGACTGACTTTATATAACAGTTTTCAGGGACGCTTTTATAAAACTACTTAGTCACTTCTTCCCTTTACAAATAATAATACTAACTTTCCGAGTCTGCTTTCAGTATCCACATCCACTTTCCGAATCCGAATGCTTAATCCTAACTCTTTATCCGAGTAAGTCTTTCAGACTTAGTCCATATCCATATTCCGAATCCTGATTTAGTTTCTGGACTCCTTATCCGAGTCCTGATTCCGAGTAAGTCTTTCAGACTTAGTCCACATCTGCTTTCCGAATCCATATCCTGATTCTGAATCCATATCTGCTTTCCACATCCGAACAAGTCCTTCGTGGGACTTAATCCATTTTCCGAATCTGGATTCTATATCCTTATCTGCCATTAGTTTTCCGCTTGGTTGACTAAAGGGAATGATGTTCAGGTATCTTGCGATTACATAAGTTCCTGCCAGAGCCATCTCAGCTTTTTGTTTGACTTGTAGTAGACTGAACTGTAAGTATATGGTATTGCCGAGTATACCTACAAGTAGTATGATTACTACTATCCGGAACATGTGTTCTTTACAAAAGCTAATAAGCTTTTTCATATAGCCTTCCTTACTTAAGGGAATTAGATGTTCTACATTATGATACTATATGGGAGAGTGTCTTGTCAATAAAGCTACCTTATATCAATGTAGCATAAGTTTTTTAAGGAAACCTCGGGGTCTGGTGGTTGACATATCAGAATACCGTAAGTTGGCATGGTATTTGAAGTGAGCAATAATCGTGCCAAGGGATTCATTTAATCGGTTAAACTAGAGACCAAGCTCCCCTTTGGTTCCCCGTGAGTCTCTTTCGTGACCCAAAGATGTTTCAGTACTAATAATATACAACATGGCAATGGGTTTGTCAATAGGAAAGTTGAACTTTCTGGTTAACCGCTTAACTAGATTTTTAAAAATAGAGCTTGACAATTCAGTACCGGGAATGTATATTATCTGTACACTCAACAAAGGAGATGGAGAATGGGAAGCTTCAAAGAGGAATGGACCGAGGCGATGGAATGGTGGCAGGGACTGGGCGAGATGCCTAACATGTTTTATGGTGGCATGTTTGATGTAACTGCCAAGGTACGTGAGATTGCTTCACGGCGACTCCAGTTGAGGCTGGCGGGCACTGGAGAGGGTATTGGTACATCGGATGTCAACCATGAGGTATTCAGCATTTACCGGGAGTACAAGGCTTCTGAGGCACCAAGTGTCCTTAGCTTTCTTGTTAGCATAAATGCGGAGTTAGAGGGGATTTAGCATCCCCTTTTTTAAGTGTTTATTTAACCGCTTAAATTGGAGGCCAGGTGGGGCCTTGGCTCCCCGGGGTCCCGTTCGGTTCCCAAGATGTTTCAGTACATATAATATACATTACTGAACAGGTTTTGTCAAGCTCTTTTTTAATTTATTTTTACTTAATCGCTTAAATAAAAAAGTGTTAATTGCTATTGACTTTTAAGTGAGCGTGATGTATATTATTGTCATGGAAAAGAAAAGGTTTGAATTCGTAGACAGAACCGAAGCCAAGAGCGGCGAGGAAGCCAAGGCCAAGTATCCGTGGGCGACTACATGGGGCAAGGCTGTTGGTGGCTGGATGGTGTTCGAGAGCCAAGCCGACTTGGAGGAATGGAGGAGGAGCGGATGAGGTACAAGGATATGAAGGAGCGGTTCGGAGCCCATGCTCTGGCGGATGTAGACGTGAATCCGATGCGTGTTGTGGAGCATCAGCATTTCTCGAGTCCGTCAAGCCATGACTACCGGGGCGACGCCATTGATGAGTGTGTCCGGGAGAAGCTGGATTTTGCGTCCACCTGTAACGTGGTGTTTGAGATGGCGAAGCGGTATGTCAAGGTGAGCTGTCCGAAGTGCCGTCGCAACATGGAGAACCGCGGCGGAGGCGGCAGTGGTACTGCAATCACCATTGATTACCACTGCAAGCATTGTGACATAGCCTTTGAGCTGTCGATGCAGTCGGATGGTATGTTCGTGTCGTTCCCTGAGAATGAATAATGGGATGGAGCCGTTAAAACAACGGCTCTTTCCTTTAGTCTGAGCTTAACCGCTTAAATAAAAAAGCGCAAAAAGACCTTGACATTTCAGTGCGGGTGATGTATATTATTGGGGTACTTAACAAAAGGAGATGGTACATGAACATCACCCTCAAGAGTCTGAAGGTGTGCGAGTGGAATTCAGAAGAAACCACTTGTTTCACAGCCACGATGTATGTGGACGGACAGAGAGTGTGCAAGGTTTCGAACGAAGGGCATGGTGGACCGAACATGTACATGCCCGTGTACAATGAGTCTTTGTTGAAGAAGGCTCAGGATTTTGTTGGTGCGATTCCTTGCAAGGGATATTCTTTCAACCATGATTTGGATACGTGGTTGGGAGATGTCATGGAGAAGATGGAAGAGGAGAAGCAACTCAAGAGGTGGTGTCGCACCAAGATTGTTGCGAGAACCAAAGATGGCAAGAAGGGTTCTTATCTGGTGTGGAAGGGACAGTTCACACCGCAGGCGAAGGAAATCCTGCTCAAGAAGAATCCTGACATAGTGGAATTTGTCAACGAGAGATTCCTCTAAGACATTATCCCTCGGCGGTTATAGTCGAGTTCATGGGTGCTGGGGAGTGCCCTTCGAACTATGGCTGCTCCGCCGGGGGATTCTTTTACGCTCTGTTTAAAATACAGCTGGAATATTTGGGGCAAAGAGAAAGGGAGCCCGGAGGCTCCCACCCTGCTCAAGGGTAATTAGTCTAGTGGTTCGAGGTTGATGTCGTTTTGTCCCATGACACCGTGAGCCAATTTGAATTCGAAGCTCAGGGCATGGAGATATTCGAGGATGCCGTCTTGCATGGCGGTAAGGCAGTCGACGGCATTTTGACAGCCGGGCTTACGCTCTTCTGTCTGTGCCAGTTCGTGGTACTTTTTGAACGCCTCAGCAGACTCGATGATGATAGTCGCTTTGTTGTTCAGTGTGTGTTGGATTTCGTCCTGCTTCATGAAGCCTCCTTGACAACTTAGAACCAGCTGTCGCACACAAGGCAGTGGGATTGATTGTCAACCCTGAATGCCTTAATGTTGAATCGTACGTTGTCCCAGAAGCCCGGCTCGTCCTTTTTGTGGCAGTCCACAAGTTCGTGGGCTCCGCAGTGAGGACAAATCAGACAGCCGCAGGGCGTATCTGATTCAACGACAACGATTTTGACTTGAGGTTCCGGCATGTCATCTCCTTGTGATATGGTAAAAGTTCCCCTGTAATATACAACAGGGGAACTTAAATGTCAAGCGATTTCTTACAGATTGTTCAGGGCATTCGTTACAGCTGGCACAACCGTCTTCCAGAATTCGTCGGCAACAATCAGGGCGCAGTGGTAATCGGGAGCCAAGTCCTCTTCTGTCAAGAGGTCGGGAACCATCCGTGATTCGATACCGCATTCGATGATTCGTTTCATGATTGCCTTTGCTGATTCCACGGCAACTTCGCATTCGGCATCGAACGGAACATTCAGGGTTCCGCCACGGTTGATGTCATCATGCCACATCTGCTTGTTGGTTTCGTAATGCTGATTGACAAAATCGGAAAAGGACAACTGCTCTTCCATCTCGTCGTTCCATGCATTGTGGGCTTCGTGGAGGTTGTTCATACCGAACTCGTCCATCCAGTCCACCATGTTTGGGAAGTCTGACATACCATCTCCTTGTTAAGGTACACACATAATATACATCATGTGCGCTGAAAAGTCAAGGATTATTTTACGATTGTAGAAACCGTTTGTCTTTGTTGAACTTCAGATGGTTGGCTTCGGCTTCTGTCAGCCCGATGAATTCATTTGAGCTGAAAGAGATTTCGTCTGGGTAATACGAGAACAGCAAACACATCCCCCAAAAAAACTAAAATATCGCTTGACAAATCAGTCTCCTTGTTGTATATTACTGTCAAAAGAAAGGAGACATGAAAAATGTCAGCCATTATTTCGTTTGCAACAACTTCCATTCTGGGTGTGATACTCGCCATTGTGGTTGGTATCATAGCTCTATTGGTGTTGTTCGGACTCGCCAAGTTCGCATGGGCTTTGATGTCCGACTTCGCCGGATTGATTGTTGCTTTTATCATCGTTGGCATAATTCTTGCTGTGACGGTATTCATTATATGAGTGGCGACACATTCAAGATTGATGGCAACGTAGTTGTCTGTACATCCGCGTCGGGCAGTGTATATCAGCTGACTGAGAACTCCTGCACATGCAAGGGGTTCTCATTCCGGCGCAACTGTAGGCACCTGAAACAAGCCACAGAGTCCGGTATCTTCAAACGATTGAAGAAAGGGTTCTCTGCTTTGCACTCACCTTATAAGGGTAGCTTCAGACGTTCCCCTTATATTATGAAGGAGAGAATCAAGGCTGTTCGTGCATACCTTGAGAAGAACGGGTTTAATAACCCATCTGGCAATATGTTACACGAAGTCGAGAAGATTGTAACACCTGAGACTCAGCCCGGCACGGTTCTTGCTTTAGCAAAAAAAATCGAGAAAAGTGAAAAAAAGGGTTGACAACGAGACTGAAATGAAGTATATTATTACCATGAGATTAAGAAACACCGATACAAACCCTTTTCACCTAACAGAAAGGAGCCACTCATGAAGGCTCACAAAGTTGGCGCAATCAAGTACCGTTCACGTTCAGCCGCCGCGGTGGCGCTGGCAAAGCGGACGAACCTCAGCAACACCGAGATTGCCAAGAAGGTTGGCATGACTCCTCAGACGGTGTGTGCGGCTCTTCGCCGGGAGATGCTCAAGGGTTACAACGACTAATCCATCTCCTCTCCTGAAAAGATGGGTGTCCGGAAACGGGCACCTGTCTTTTTATTTCCCCCGTAATGTCTTGTCAGATAAGAGTCTATCCTGTCCGACATGAAAAAATAGCATTTAGGGGTTGACAAACTACTTTTTTTGATGTATACTATAAGGGTAGTTTGTTTAACTTTTCGAAAGGAGCCTCTTATGAAGTCTTTCGACTACAGAGGCAAGAAGCACCGCAGCCGTTCACAGGCGGCGATGCAGATGCTCAAGCGGACGAAGCGCAGCCAGAGCGAAATCGCGCGCATCGTGGGCATCACTCCCCAGACTGTGAACGCAACCAAACGTATCCATAACCTCCGGGTAGCATAGGAGGTAAGGGCCGGCTTGGTGCCCGGCCCTTTTTTACGCCCACCAGTTTAACCGCTTAAATAAAAGACCGAGCTGTCCGTTCACTGGCCTAACCACACTTATAATATACTAAAAAGGAGCTGACTTGTCAACCCCTTTTTAGCATTTTTTTATACAGACTGGATTTCAAACGAGCCGGGTCCGTTGCCCTCGTCATCCCTCAGAAGCCATAGCACTTTTTTGTTTTCGCTCCTGTCCTTCAGGATGATACCATAGTGCTGTTCTTCTGTCGGGTCTGAGGTTGCATCATACGTGAAGCCGCATACTATGAAACCACGTAGAGGCTTCAGTTTGTTGATGTAGAACCGGGTTTGTTTGGATGGCTTTACCTCTTCCTCATTTGACATGCTCCTCCTTTAAGGTTTGTTGATACCAATATAACTCATTCGAGAGGACTTGTCAAGCACAAATTATTTTTATTTTCCTATTGACACTTGAGCTGAAATGAATTATATTTAAGGTATCAAAGGAGATGAGGAATGAACAAGTCCCAACAAGTCAGAGAATGGTTTGATACCGGCGTCATCGACATGAGCCCTGATAAGAAGTTGTGGGCTGCTACCAAGCTCGGCATGACGATACAGACGGTTCACGCAGCTCTGGTGAGACACACCAAGACGAACAACCCCACACAGCCAACAGTCCCCTCCCACACCGACTATGACATTAAGAATGTCATCAAAGGTAAGGTTGAGGATTGCCTTCAGATGGCAAGACAGGCAGGCTACCGTACCCCTTCAATTATAGATGTCAGATGGGACTTGAGGGGCAAAACCGCAGGGCAAGCATGTCACAGATTCACGGGTTCATACATCAGAGTCAACATGGTTCTAGCTCGGGAGAATCGGGAACACTACATTGCACAGACGGTTCCCCACGAGGTAGCACACATCATCGACCACTACCACAACGGTAGAAGCAGTGGACATGGACGCCCTTGGAAGCGAATCATGGAGCTTGCCTTCAGACGGCCGGCTGACAGATGCCACTCTTACGACACCACCAACGCACGGGTTCGGACGTTGAGAAGATACCAATATGTATGTGACTGTGCCACCCCACACAACATCACGAGCATCAAACACAGAAGAATCCAGCTCGAAGGTGCCCGGTATATATGTAAGAGGTGCAGGGGAGTCCTGAGACTCCCCTGAAAAAAGATAAAAAAGAGCTTGACAACTCAGCGACAATGATGTATATTATTTGACATGAAAGGAGAAGAACCAATGTCAAACGCCCTCACCACCCAACTCAGGCAGAGCGGAGCCGCCGTTGCGGTTCACCCTGACACCGACCGTTACAAGAATCGGTTCGATGTTCGCTCAGGAAGTTCCAACCGTGTCTACCGTATCAGCTACGACGCTGCCCCCGGTGCCGGTTACTGGGTATGTTCATGCCCCGGCTGTATCAGGCATGGCGACTGCAAGCACCTTCGGGCTGTCGGACTGCAGGGACGGAAGTACGGACGAGTGTCACTCGAAGCCTCCATCAAGAGAGCACTCAATGGCTAAGAAGCGCCAGTCGGTATTCGACCCCGACTATGCTCCCTACGGGACCTACAAAGGTCCCAAGGGGAGCCCTGACGAATGGAAGCAAGCCTTCCGTGAGATGTTTGGTTCGGTGGAGGAAGCTCAGGAAGCTCTGGGTAAGGACCACCCGCTTAACATCCTCGGATTGAATCTTGGAGCTACGATAGAGCAAATCAAGGCGGCGTTCCGCAAGATGGCTCTGAAGTTCCATCCTGACAAAAACAAAGACCCGGAAGCTCCTTCGATGTTCCGGAAAATCTGTGCGGCATACAAAGTGCTCATGGGCTGAAAAAAGTCCTTGACAAATCAGGTCGCGTGTTGTATATTAAGGGTGTTGAAGGAGGCACCCTTAACCACTCAAAGGAGTAGAGAGATGCCACTCACGTACACGAAGGTCAACCGGCGGGAGGAAGTCAGCCGGGAGGAAGTCGAGCTGAAGCCATACGACCACTGGGGAATGTTCACCAGTGCTGGCAACCGGAGACTCCGGACGCTGGCTCAGCAGCTGCTTGACAAGATGGAAAAGGAGACTGACCACCTTGCCCGCCAGCAGCTCATCGTCTGGTACCTGAAGAAGATTAACAAGGTATCCAGCTTCGAGACGTACAGCGAAGCCAGCGACACGGCAGTCCGCGAATACATCTGGGACTTCATAGTCAAGGTGTGTGGCTGTGTGGACATCAGTACCGGCACGGCTGACGACCTGTGGGAAAAGTACTACAGGCCGGAGTACTAGGAAGTGACAGAAGTCAGGTAAGTCCGACTGAGCTAGAAAGAGAAAGTCGGACTTCCCTCTTGACATCCAACCTCAAAGGAGTTATATTTTAGACATGGAACAAAAGTACATCTCACTTGCGAATGATATGTTGACGTTTGCCAAGACATTGTTAGAACGTGATGGCGGACTTCAGCCTGTCGTGTTCATTCTCAAGGAGGGCTTTGCACCAGCTGTCGAGCAACTTGAGATTGTTGATGAAGCTCAGAAGGAGCAGATGTTTGTAGCTCTCGGATGTGCAGCGGCAAAATCCGACATCGACGCTTTACTCTTTATCAATGAGGGGTGGCTCCGCCGGGTGGATGCCAGCCAGCTCGACAAGGATGACTTTCAATATGAGAGTCCATCCATGTACCCGGAGTCAATGAGGGAAGAATGTATCGTAGCTACCTTGATTGACTTTAAGGAATCAAAGGGCTATTCCTCATTCACTATCTTTACAAGGGAGAATGGGTTTAAGTTCAAGGATTCGGACGGGTTTGATGAAGCCAAAGGAATGACAACGGAAGTTACGTTGAATGCATATAACCAAGCATCCGCTTTACTATCTCAACAGAAGGAGGACTAATGTCCAAGCAGTCGTTCACCCATGAAGGAACTGAGTATGGCTCACGTTCCGAAGCCGCACGGGCTCTGCTTTCGCAGACCAACCCGGAGACCAAAAAGCCGTACACCTGTTCGGAAGTCGCCAAGATTGTCGGGATGACTCCGCAGACCGTGTACACCCAGACGGACGAGGGCAAAGCGAAAGTCGCTGCTCGTCGTGCCAAGTACCGCGCCATCAACCTCGCCAAGACCGGCAAGTACACGCAGGCAATGATTTGCGACCGTACGAAGCTCGAAGCCGGTGTCATGCGGAAGCTCCTGACAGAAGCCAACATCACCTGTCCGACCGCCAAGGAACTCGCTCAGTCTCAGAAGGAAGCGGAAGAGGCGAAGGCGAAGGAAGCCGAAGCAAAGAAGGCTGAAAAGGCGAAGGCAAAGGAAGAAGTAGCTCCCGCCGCGGCAGAAAAGAACACCAGCAAGGGCAAGGGGAACTCCCGGAAGGCAAAGTCCAAAGCTGACAAAAAGTAAGCCAACTCCCTGACTGAGTGGCAGGGTGGAAGGGACCGCCGCAACCTCTGATTCAAGTTGCGGCGGTTTTTTTATTTTTCCCTTGACATTCCAGCTGGAATGAATTATATTTTAAATAACCTCAGGGGTGGGAACGGCGACCGAGCACTCCAGTTTAAGCGCTTAACCAAATACCTGAAAAAGAGCTTGACATCTCAGCTCGAATGAATTATATTATCTGTACATTCAAAGGAGATGACATGGCAATCACAAAGGATTTTCTCGGAGCAGGCAAGGCAATCTTCACGGTTGCGAATCCTCACGGGAAACACTATACCTTCAAGATTCGTAAGAAGAAGGATATGCCCTACTTCGTTTCCCTGCTCACTGGTCCCGACAACTATGCTAACTATACCTACCTTGGTATATACATCCCTGCACATGCCGAAGTGCGGCTGAGCACCAAGAGCCGGTACAATGCAGAGTCCCTGCCTGTCAAGGTGGTTCGATGGGCTATTAAGATGATACACGAGGGCAAAGAGTTGCCTGAGGGATATAGCATCCGGCACGAGGGCAAATGTGCTCGGTGTGGGCGGCGACTCACTGACCCGGTATCAATCGAACGTGGTTTCGGTCCTGAGTGCTGGAGACGTTCTGTCAATAGCTAGAAAAAAGTGAAAATAACTATTGACAAACCAGCTGGAATGGTGTATATTATTACCATGATTGAAAGATGTTCAACCTTACCACTCAAAGAAAGGGGCCTCGTATGATGGCTTCAAAGCTGAAAGTCTCGAATGCCAAGAGCATCGAGGAAGTTCTTGAGTCCACCGGGATGAACTGGGATGCGGAGTCGCACCCTCTCGTTACCGGCGGCGGACTGGATGTGCCGAACTTCAAGGCGATGGTGCGGAGTGACAATTCACATGTCCTCGGCGTTGTCGGTTCGAAGTATCAGCCTGTCCAGAATTCACTCGCCTTCGGTTTCATGGACACCCTTGTTCAGAAGCACGATGCCGAATACGAGAATGTCTACAGCCTGAAGGGCGGCGCGTATGTGATTGTTCAGGCTCGCATCCATCACGACTTCGAAGCCCGGCGCGGTGACAGGATTGCTTCCTACATCACCATGCTGAATTCCTTCGATGGCACTACCTCTTTCAAGGTGTACTTCACCCCTATCCGCCTGTTCTGCACCAATCAGCTCGGTGCCTCATGGCGGAAGAAGGCACAGTCCATCACGGTTCGCCACTCGGTGAATGCGAAAGAGAATGCCGAAGAGGGTTTCCGGGTTCTCTGCTCGGCTCAGGAATACTTCGAACAGTTTCAGGAGAAGGCACGCGTGCTTGCTCAGAAGGCAGTCGACCAGAAGATGGTTGACAAATTCCTGAAGGAAGTTCTCGGTGAAGCCGAATCAACCCAGAAGAAGAACCAGCATGAGAAGGTGACGGAACTGTTCCAGCACGGCAAGGGCAACAAGGGCGAAACGATGTGGGACTTGTACAATGGCGTGACGGAGTATGTCGACCACCACGGCACGAAGGACGACGACAAGCGCCTTGCCTCGGCTCTCATGGGACACGGGCTCAACCTGAAGGACAAGGCTTGGAATGCGGCTCTTGCCCTGACAAACTAGAACTCCTGACAAAGGGGAGGGGCAACCCTCCCCTCCACTTAACAAAAGAGAACCGGGAATTCCCAGTTCTCTTTTTTGTCAGCCCCAGTTTAACCGCTTAAATTTTCGTGCTACCTCGCCGTTCCCACCCCTAAGGTTATTTAAAATATAATACATGGCGAAGCAAAAGTCAATAGGAAAAATAAATAAAATTAGCTATTGACAATGGAGCTGAAATGTATTATATTATTACCATGATGATAAAATCAAAATACACAGGCAAAATGATAAAGGGTTCAGTCTCATTCTGGTATGGCTCACGGCTCATTGGAGAGGCAGTCGTATACGATGGTGAGGGAGTCCCTGAGGCATTCGAGAGAGAACGTAGGTACTGCGAGTATTTCAACAGGGAGGCACTGCCTTACCTGTTCCGGTACACCAATGCAATCAAACACGGATGGGAATAATGGCACGTAAAGGCAACGGAAACAAACCAGCTACAAAGGAATGGGCTAAGCATCTTCGCAAGGCAGGCAAGCGGGATGCCAACAAGCGGCAGAGAAAAGCCAACAAAAGCCTTGACAATTAGTCCTGAATGTTGTATATTACCTGTAACAACAGGAGATGATATGAACCAGAACATAACTCAAGCCAAAGCCCAGCGGCTCCAAGACATCGCCAGTGCGAAGGCTTCGCACGAGCGGCAGGCACGCAGGGAGCAGCGGCGTATCAACCACGAGGATGTCAAGTTCCTTCAGGCGGCATTGGAGGCACCGGACGTCGAAACCTTTCTGAGGATAGTATGAACATCAAATCAATCGAGTACCGCACTGTCGAAGTTCCCGAAGTGACGAAAGTCAAGTTCAGGAAGTTCCCGGAAGGCGACGTCATCGCCCTGTTCCCTGAGGAGGAAGCAGACCTGCGAGGCAACTGCATGTCCTACATGTGCATAGGACAGCACGGAGCAGCCAGCCCTGAGTTGATTGAGGAATTGACTCCTGCAACTCCAGCAGAATACAAGGCAATCAAAGAGGAACTGGAGCGCATCGGTTATCACCTTAGCGTGGAGCAATAATGACTTACGGAAAGATACTTGAAATCGAGGACTACCTCGAACTGGACTGCAGGCTGTTCGTTAACGGTATCAGCGGGAAGCCAGCTCACAGCGACTCCTACATGACTGTACTGGAATACTCCCGGCTAGGTGAAGTCGACAAGTCAAGGTTCAGCCAGCAGGAGTGGCTGGAAGCCTGCGAGCACTGGCTATCCAATGTCAACTGCGGGCCGGCCCTGAAACTCTTTGCCAAGTGGTTCAAAAGAAAATAAAATAAGCCTTGACAACTCAGCCAGAATAAGGTATATTATTGGTATGAAACAAGTAACCTTCAAAGAAATCAACGGGAGAAAGGTTCCCAAGTTCCGGGGCGGCAGGGTAACGGTTCGCTTCCGGGATAAGACAAAGTACTCCCGTAAACTCAAACACAAAGGAGTGCAGGATGGATAACCTGTTTGACGTTGACATGACAGAACTGAAGGACAACTCCCTTGCCGAAATCTTTCAATCAGACGGCGAGGACGGCAGCTGGGACGAGGACGGACGCTGGGATGATGATGACTGGCTGGAACAGCAGGCGGCACTTTCCGCTGGGGACTATTAGTCCCCAGTTTTTTTACCCCTCAGTTTAAGCGCTTAAATAAATGACCGAGCTTGCCGTTCCCACCTCCCTCGGTTAATTTAAATATACTTCATTTCAGCTCAAATGTCAATAGTTATTTTCATTTATTTTTCGCTTGACTTTTGAGCTGAAATGTATTATATTTAAGTACATTCAACAAAAGGAGATAACATGGCGACTAAAAAATACAAGTGGTATGCTGCTGTTCGTTTTAAGCTGAGCAACCGTATAGGTTCACCCACTGCTATTTTTGTATGGGATAAGTTTAAAAACAAATGGATACACACATGTATGGCTACTCCTAAACCTCTTGCCTATACAACTGCTCGTCGTAAATGTATTGAAAGGAAGAAACTTGATAAACAGGTAAAAGGCTGGATTGTTATTCGCGAGGATGAATATGCAAGAAACGGGTTTAATTAAAAAAGCCCTTGACTTTTCAGTTCAAATGATGTATATTATTGGTATCAGAAAAGGAGGCAAGATGGAATACAAAGGCTACACCATTGACATTGAGCAGGACTACTCTGCTGAGGACCCCCGCGACTGGGACAATCTCGGTACAATGATATGCTTCCACAAGCGCTATCAGTTGGGCGACAAGGGGCATGGAGTTGATACTAGCGATTATTCAGGCTGGGCTGAGATGGAAGCAGAACTTCGCAAAGAATATGCCGTTGTCCTTCCCCTGTACCTTTACGACCACAGCGGCATAACCATGAAGGTAACTCCCTTCTTTTGCCCTTGGGATTCCGGGCAAGTCGGCTATATCGTGGTAAGTCGCGAGACTATCCTGAAAGAGTATGGCGGCAGTCGCTTGACAAGTCAGAAACTTGAGAAGGCGAAGTCGGTGCTCATTGGGGAAGTCGAGACTTACGACATGTACCTCTGCGGCGAAGTCTACAGTTACATGGTACCGGGACTGGCAGAGGAGGATGATAACTACGACTACATGTGCAGTGGCTACTACGGGCATGAGGAAGCAGTCAAGGCGGCAAAGGAAGTTATCGACTCATACATAGCCGCAAAGGAAAAGAACTGCGGCGTACAGCAGGAATTGGCTGTATGAAATTCTATTTCAAGTCCGAAGCCAGCCTTATTGGCGTAGCCCAGTTTGTTGAAGCGGATAGCAAGTCGGAAGCCGCTGAACACTTGGCTGACGTATACGGAATCACAAAGCAGGAAGCCACCGAACTATTGGAGGATTGACAAATGATTGACGCTATCGGAACTCTAACGGCTTTTGCACTCCTGTACTTTATTTTCAAATAAGCCTTGACAAGTCAGCTCCAATGATGTATATTATTGGCGTACTTAACAAAGGAGCCGAGATGGACCAAGAGATTCGCCAGCAGTTCCAGACCCTTGCCTGCCGACTTTCCCCTGAGAACCTTCACTGCGACGGGGAGATAAGCCACGCACAGGCGATGAAAAAGTACCGTGCCATCATGCGCGAATGGCGCCAGCTGGAAAAGAAGGTCGGACGCAAGGTTGACGAGTCCGAAGTCTGGTAAGTTCAAGGGGAGGCAACTCCCCTTTTTTTAAGCCCCCCAGTTTAACCGCTTAAATTTCTTTGCTACCTGTCCGTTCCCACCCGTGAGGTTATTAAAAATATACTACATGCCGGCCGAAATGTCAAGCTCTAATTTATTTTTATTTTCCTATTGACAATTCAGCCAGCATGTATTATATTATTGGTACATTCAACGAGGAGATACGATGGACACTGCAACCGAAGTCAAGAACGTATATGTGCCGATAGACAATCCTACCGATGACAGCGGCAAGCGCTGGCTGATATTCAGGTACGGCGAGGAAGATAAGAACCCGTGGCAGTGGCCCAAGGTCATGACGTTCGGCGGCAGGCTGTACAAGTGGATGTCATGGAACTCCGATACCTACCGGGTGAACTATAAGGAGATAAGCGAGACGGAAGTCGCTACAGTATACCGGCGAAAATAAGTTCACTTTTCCCTTGACAACTCAGCTCGAATGATGTATATTATCTGTACATTCAACAAAGGAGATGCAAGATGATGGGAGCAAGCTACAATACCAAGAAGGAACTTAAGGCGGCAGTCGGACAGCCTCTCAAGTATGTCGAGACTTCCATGTTCGGTCCTGAGTACAAAGCCAACGGTAACTTCTGCGTCGTCGGTCCTTCACCCTACCAGCGCAAGTGGTATGCCGAAGTCACCATGAAGGACGGCAAGATTGCCAAGGTAAAGTAAATCCAAGTCCACATAAAAAGTCTGGGAAAACCTCCCAGACTTTTTTACGTCCACGTCCTGAAAAAGTATCCACATCCATATAAAAAGTCTGGAGTCCAGCTCCAGACTTTTTATCCACTTCCGAATGACTTATCCGAACTCCTTATCCGAAGTTTACTTCCTGACGAATAGTAAGTCCGAATCCCTGAAACTGACTGATGCTTTCTATCTTGAAGTGCAAGTGCGAATCCTCATTAAGTTTCTGAGGCTTCCGCCGAGGTAGGAACTTCCTTTCCAGCTGGTGGACTTCCCGGACAGTAAGTCTACTTCCATCTTCCCAAAGGTACTGTTGGCGTTCACTGGACACCTGAAAGACTTCTAGGTAGTGCCGGCCCTTGTGCTGAATGACTGCCGAGTTCCCCAGCCGACTTCCCCACTTCTTGACAAGTGGAGGATGACCGGCCCTGTGCAAGCGTCCAGTATGCCGGGTCAAGGCGTATACTTTCCTGTGCCTGAACTGCTCAGTGAACTCAGAGTAATGCCTGAGCTTCGGTGTGACATTTGTAAACGTGTCCACGGTAACTTCACCGTGGGCGTCAAGACCACGTAGCGCTGAAAACATATTCAATCCTTTCTGAATGTGTACCAAGAATATAATTCATTTGACACTTATTGTCAATGTCTTTTTTGTCAATCTACTTAACCGCTTAAACCAGCGACCAAGCTCCCCGTTGGTTCCCCGACCGACATCCGCCGCTCAGATGTTTCAGTACATATAATATACTACAATTCAGTACCATTGTCAACAATTATTTTCATTTTCTTTGGCATGATGTTTGCTAATATACATTCATATATAATGCCATTCTATTTAAGCGGTTAACTAAAAAAATGAATTATTTTGCATTTGGGTATTGACAATGGAGCTGAAATGTATTATATTATTACCATGATGATTGAAAGACAACCAACAACCATTCACAGAAAGGCGGACTCTATGTCCATCACAGAACAGATTGTGAACCTTCTGAAGCGTTTCCCGACACAATGCTCTTTCGCAAACATTGTGACAAAGACCAACCCGTGCCGGACATCACAGAAATCAAAGAATCTTCTTTGTCAACTCTTCCCGAACCATACCGATATTGTCAAGATGGGCTCTCGCAATGTGTCAATCGGTAACACATGGACAACCGCAATCAACAATCGAATTGAGAAATCAGGCGCGATTGACGGAATAGAATATGTTCCCGAACAGAGAACCTGGGCTGAAAGAATCACAAACGGTTTGATTGCCCACAAAGAAAACGGACAGATGTATGTTGAATATTACTATCTGTCAGCCAACGAATCATCATACGAATATCGGTGGGAAGATGGCTCCCTCTTGACAAAAGAAGAATTGGAGATTGCCAAAAGAGAATTGTTCAAACCCATATCGGCACCCAAGAAACAGATGGAACATGGGCTTGACAAAGAAGATACAATCAAAATCAACATTGTCAAGATAGAGAATGTGGTATCTCTCCATGCATTCGGTGAACAGATAGAAGCATAACACACAACCAAGATTGACATGGGGGAACTGAAAACGGTTCCCCCATTTTCATACCCACCATTCTTATTTGTCAAGCTTATTATTTGTAAAGAGCCTTCTCAGATGTGGGTGTGGTATTTGTCAACCGTGGGCTGTGGGAGAGTCTTGACATATGAGAATGATAATATTGGTTCTGTGGCATGGGAGATTCCTGACAAATGAGAAAAGGCTAAAAATCTAGGTCACAGGACTTTCACCAAAACCCTGTGGAAAAGGGGTCCCAGACGGGGGCGCTGACTACGTCAGTCATTTTTCATGAAAACTTCGACTATTCTCCTAACAGCATGTTTCACGTGGAACATTTACTAACAGTCTTTCCAGAGCGGGGGTGGGGGGCAAAATTCTGAAAGCGCTCAATGGGACTCCAAGCCATGCTATATAATGCCGAAAAATTTTTCTGGAAACTTCGAGCCTAGTTATCCACAAGTTATCCACACTATTTTCTAAGGGCTATCCAGCTCAAAAGAAAAAAAGTTGTGATTCCCTGTAGAAACTCCTTGACATTGCCTGTACCGTGATGTATATTAAGGGGTAGAAGTTCATGAAAGGAGCACTATGGCAGCGAAGATTGACGACTTGTATCAGGCGTTGGTTGATGCGAGTCCAAAAGGAGTGTCGGTTGATGATTGTTTGGTATATTATGGCACTGACAGAGTTGAAAGGCTCCATCAGGCTATACATTATCTAAGGGTTCATCGTCCCGGTACAATCAAGCAAAGAGTGCAGGGTGACAAGAAGTATTATGCGATAACCCGTCTACCAGTAGATGATTCTGGTTTCGTGCCTTCGACTCAAGCTCGTAATGATGAAGTAGGCGGGCCTGAGGAGTCGCAAGAGCAAATCCCACCAAAGCCTGAGCCCGTTGAGAAGCCCTTATATGTACCTGAAGGGCTGGATGGGATTCAGGACCTCATCGGTATAGAAGGAATGGAAGTTCTTCAGGACATGCCGAAACATGCAATACAGACCATTCGAGACATGATGCCTGTGTATATCAAAGGTACTCAGGCGGCTACAATGATTGCTAATATGGTTTCATCATATGGAGGCGCAATATGAGCAACAAGGTAGAAGAAAGGCGTGAGAAGATACTTTGCGTCTTGAGTCGGGCAGGGCGTCAGTACACCTATGCCCGTCAGTTGGCCTCCCGTTATCGGGTTCACATGAATACCATCCTGCAAGATATAAAGGAGCTTCGCAGAGCTGGTATTGGAATCCACACGGGTCCTTGTGGTGGATATAAGCTTTCGAAGCATTCCACTCAGAGGGAAGATGTAGTTGCCCTTAAGAAGGAAATGGGCATTCGTGTAGGGCAGGACATTCGTGTGACTGCCATGCAGGGCGAGATGTACAAACGCTTCAAGAATTCTCCGAAGCGACCTCAGATAGAGGCGGCTGTCAAGATGCTTTGTCCTTTGGGAGCCTTGAAGGTACAGACTCAGATAGCCAATATGGCTCGGAGGATGATAAGGTCTAGGTGAAGAGGGGCGTAGTGCGCTGGCGTCTGCCATAGCGCTGGCGCATTAAGGGTGGCGTGAGGTTGGCTCCTTACCTTGCGTCACCCACCTTTTCAATTGACAAGGTTGACAACACAATCTATTTTATAAAGGAGTTACAGCATGGGCGCTAACTTTAGCAAAATCAAAAGAGAGTGTTTGGATTGGAGTCGGGTAGATGGCAGATGTTATACTGAAGCCAATGAGACCAACACTCGTGAGCGGGTTGAGACAGCTGAGGGGACGAGAGTCCTTCGGGTGTATCGGAAGTGTGAGGAGTCCAATTGTCCTTTGATGAGGAAATAATTGGGATAGGAGCGGAATGGTACTGTCCACAAAATTTGACATGTTTGAGCGCGTAGTTATCTCGGAGACTGGGAAGGAAGGAATAGTCGTAGAGATTATAATGCAAGGCTCAGACCTAGTGTATAAGGTTCAATTGTGGGATGATTGCGAGCAGAAGTTTTTCAGTTTATACGAATTTGAAATTGAAAAAGGGGAAAAATAATATGAAACGATTCCTTCGACAGCTGGGCATCTTCTGCCTGTTGAAGCTCAAGGAAATCTTTACTCCCATTGCGAATGTAGCAGTGGCTCTCTTTGAGGAAGTTTGCCTTAACAGAGGAATGTTGTTGAAGCTCTTGTTTTTCTACCTTTTGGGGCATGGGCTTTTCTTCGGTTCGTATCATGCTGAAGTCAAGTGGGGGTGGACGTGGCAGTATTATGCTTTCGGCCTGATAAAGTCCATAGACGAGGGTAATGAAGCATGGCCTTATCACTTTTTCATTGAGAACGAGATTGACAAAAAGGATGAAGAAGCAACGCATGTAGACGATTTGGGCTGGGCGACAATTGCCGTTGTTTTAGTTGTAGTAGTACCGTTTATAGGATATGTGTTTCTATTATCTGTAATTGCTCCGCCCTTTTTAGCATTCATAATCGTCTTTGGTGGATTTCTTGGTGGGCGAGCCTTATTCAGGTGGCTTCGTGCGAACTGGATTGAGGCAGGGCGGATTGCTGACGGAAGGGAATCAAGATGAGCAAATTCTGGGGTTTACTACTGTTACTTCTGATTGCGGCGATATTCTTGCAACGCTTCGTGTGGTCGATAACTTACACGGGGATTCGGGTTGTCTTTGTCGCAATCATATTACTAGTTGCTTATAACTTTGTCAGGAGTCTATTCAAATGAACTGGTTGGAAATCAGCGCAGTCGTATTCGGGTTTCTCTGTGTCTTATTCACCATAAGGCGTAATATATGGTGTTGGCCTTTAGGACTTATCCAAGTCCTCCTGTACATTTACATTTTCCAACAGGCGAAGCTGTACTCTGACATGATTCTCCATGTAGTGTATGTGTTCATGCAGATATACGGCTGGTGGTTCTGGTTGAAGGGCAGAGATGGAGGCAAGTCACTGATTACCAATGTCATGTACTTCCCTATATGGATTGTAGGCTGTTTGATTGCTACAACTCTGTGGGGTTTCGGGATGGACAATCTTACTGACGCAGCTCTACCGTACTGGGATGCCTTTACCACCGTGGCAAGTCTCATAGCTCAGTATCTTCTGTGTCGGAAGAAGCTTGAGTCATGGTACTTCTGGATTGCCGTGGATGTCGTGGCAATCGGTGTCTATGCCTATAAGGAACTGTACTTCACCTGTGGCTTGTACGCTTGCTTCCTTGTGATGGCAACCATTGGACTTCTGTCATGGAAGAAAGCCTTTGCTAAGGGTGAAGCAATATGAAATGTCCAGCCTGTCACGGTGCCGGAGGCGACTGGGAGCCTGTATTGTATTACGGCTTTGGTGGTGGCCCTTGGGAGAAGTGCTGGGCTTGTAAGGGATGGGGTTTCTTGCGGAACCGGAAGTTCTACTACCGTGTACTTGGATGGCTGAGTTGGCTGTCGAATAAAAGGAGAAAGAAGTAATGGCACGCGGAAACTACATGATTCTGTGTTGGGACCACAAGGCTCCTAATAACAGTCACCGTTGTTCCCAAATGGGTTCCTTGAACTTGGTGAAAATCAGTCGTAGAAAGGCTGAAGAAGTCAATGAAGTAACCAAAGAATGCCGGGGAAACCATTTGGAAACATGGCTCTTGACTGAGAAACAAGCCAGAGAACTCCATGCCAACATGGGGAGAAAGCTGGATTTTCTTGATACCTTAAAGAAAGAGGGGAAGGCATGAAGTACGTGTACCTTATCATCGGTGTGGTTATCGGCTGGTTCGTCCGTAGCTACTTCAATGAAGAAGAGTGGATTTCGGAAGAGCAGTGAGATACGTCTGGGAAATCCTTGTACCTCGCAAGTCCAATGAGGGCAGACCATTCCGGCTCCGCCATCATCGGGTGTGGGATGCTAAGGTCAAGGAAATCACCGGGGGCTTAACGATACTGGTACCGACTGTCAAAGGCGAATGGACTTCGGATGAGGGGGAAGTCTTTATCGACAGTACGATACCAGTTCGTTTAAGCTGTTCCCGCGAAGAAATCGAAACTATCATGGACTTCACCGCAAAACATTACAGCCAACTGGCTGTGATGGCTTACAAGATAAGCGATGAAGTTCTTATCAAAAATATTAAGGAGGAGTCATGGACATCCAAATCACTTTACTCATTGTTGGCGGTATCATTTCCATTGCCCTTATCATTGCCATTGCATCTTACAAATGCATGAAAATCCAAGCATCTCAGGACTACGAGAACATGCGTCAGCGCTATCAGGAGCAATCCAATACGCTTCGTGAAAAGGACAATGAAATCGAAAGGCTCTCACGAATCATTGAAGCTATGTTCGAAAAGGACAAAGTCAACATCGACATCTCTCAAAACCAATAACCAAGAAAGGAGCTTCTTATGAAGAAGTTCATCGTACTGTTGCTTGCCCTCGTCACCCTCAGCCATGCAGGCGGACTCTGGGTTGACTCATACATCGACGTTACCCACGACACCGAAAGCTGGGCTTCAATCGGTGACACCTACTACGGATGCCAGAAGATTGGCGCATCCTTCAAGTACGGTGATGTCTTTCTCAGTCACTATCAGTATGGTTTCTATGGTGACAATTCCCTTATGACAAACTTCGGCCTCGGTATCAAACGTGGCTGGGAAATCAAGAAAGTCTATATTGAAGGCTTTCTGATTGGACAGAGAGACTTCAAAGCCGAAATCAATTCCATCTGGGCTGGCTGTTATGTCAAGGCCGACCTCTTCTCATGGGGAAAAGCGGAGGAATCTTGACAACAGCACACAACAGGCCCAGCCCAACATTAAAACGTCGGGCGAGTGGCGCGGACGTTGTGCGCCATGTCAACCTTTGGAGTATTATATGAATTGGTCCAGCCATAAACCGAAATCAACGGGGTGGTATTGGAAGTTGTCCAAGTGGGATGAACACCCCGAAGTTGTGTATGTGTTCAGGGTTGGTGGTCAACTATCAACATCTCCATGCGGGGGGTTGCCCGCCAAAACATTGTGGGCTGGTCCAATTCCAGAACCAGAGGAAGCGGTTGCCACAGGCACACAACAGCGCCATGCTGCGAGGGCTAAAGCCAAACCGTGCCCGACATGTAATGGTGAGAAGTACATTGGGTTTGGCATTGATGGTGAAGGTGGCGATGAGGTCTGCCCGACTTGTAGGGGTGCTGGCACGGCTTCTGCATAGCGCAAAACGTTGGAGTGCCATAAAATTTTTCTTGGAGGTTATATGCGCAGTGACTTGCGTGAATATTTTCTCAGTAAAGCAGGCGTCTATTCAGATGAGCAGTACATTGCCTTCTTGGAGGGTAATGTCACTGCGCTTGAAATTAAGGTAAAAAACTTAACAGCATCCAACACACAAAGCACGGCTATCACCCAAATTGCCGAACAGATGGAGCAGTGGGGACACGAAGATGTACCAGTAGATGTTGATTTACTTCGTTCCCGTATTGCGGATTGGGTTCGGCAACTTCGTGCTTTGTGAGAACGTTGTGTGAAATTTAAGGAGGCTTTTATGTTATATAATTTGACCCACTATAAATTCGTGAGGTCGCATCATCATCCTGAATGTACTGGTTGTAACGACGGCTTAATTCCGTGGCAAGGCGGGGAGTGGGTCAAATTTGAGGAAGCTAATGAAGCCTCCTTAAAAAACACACAACAACTGCAAGCCAAAATTGCCGCTCTTGCTGATTATGTCGAGTCTCATAACGATATAAGTGCTGGTACGTGGGAGTATATTGTTAAGTCGATGCGGCAACTATCGGCTGTGCAGTGAACGTTGTGTGCAAGTTTTGGCAATTTTACATAGGAGGCACGAATGAATGAGCCTGTAGTTTATACGGATATTGAGCAAGCGTGTTGTGTTATGGATAGTGTGTGCGATAGTCCGATGTTACCACCGAAATTGTATAGTTGGCAAACCGAAGCGTGGAAGTACATTCGTGCTTACATAAAGGAATGCCAAAACCAACACACAACACAGCAAGGGATGCCAGAAACGCAGGATACTAAAGATTGATTTTATTATAGGCGTTTCCAGCACCCGTTGCTGGAACGTTGGTGTAAATAAATTTTTCAAGGATATTATAATGGATTTAATCAAACTTATTGACCAGAATGTGGAGTGTGTTGCTACACCAAACGGTAAATATTTGAAACGTAGCGAGGTTTTTGATGCGGTGGAAAAATTTACATCCACCAACATACAAAGCACGGCTATCGCCCAAATTGCCGATGGTATGGAGAATCTTATTAATGAATTTCCAAACGAACAATTTATTCATACAGATTGGGTTAAAGGGTGGATTCGGCAACTTCGTGCTTTGTGAAACGTTGGTGTAAATATTTAATTCACAATTTTAAAGTTTTTGGGAGGTTTTATGTTTAAACCGGGAGATATTGTTGTAACGAAAGCTCAGCTAGACGAAACGTATGGTATTAAAAAGTTCACCGTGGTTGATGTTCTTACTTCTGCTAATAGTGAATGTCTCATACTTAATTTGTCGTTTCTTGATAGCATGGGTGTTCCAAGGAGTGTGTTCGCCGATGCGCTTGGTTTCTGCCTTGCTCCCAAAAAAGAAGAAAAGGAATCTTAAATACATCCACCAACAAACGTATGGTCAAAATGCTGTAAATCGCACTTCGCCATACTCAACCGTTGGCTGAGGACTGGCTTCAGCCAATTTTCACCACTATTCCTTGCCGTTGCAATCCTCCGTGTCCTACCATCCCCGAAGAAGAAGAAGTTCCGAAGTTTGAAAAGATGGTGAACGATGAAATTGCTAAGGTAAGGGAAGAAAGAATAGCTGAATGGAAATCACGTTCTGGGGAATAATCTGGGTCAATGTAGTAATCGTGTGGGCGGGCCTTGGCATGTTCGGAACCTACTACTATGGGACTCGGGTTATGAATCATAGGGTAGGAGACCTTGACGGCATTTTTCAAATTGTCCTTTGTGGTATTATATGTGGAGCTTTGACATGGTTCTTTAACTTCGAAACAATGGCAAGGAACCATAGAAGGAGACAATCAAGGGACTGAAAACAATCAAGGAGCATCCATGACAACTACCATAACCAAAGATGAAGCAATGAAAGCGGTTGAGAGGTTCCGTCAACTTCTCAGTAATCGGGACTTTTGGCTACAGCCCTCCGCCGAAAGAGCCAAAGCTATCAACGAACTCAACAGCGCATATGTCAACTGCGAACCTATTGAGGGAGAAGAAGCAGACTTTATCAAGAGTGCTCATTCAGTTGCCATAGCTGAGTATCAATCAAGAAGGCAGATATTGGGACTAGCACTATGAGCAATTGTTCAAGTTGTGGCAGTCCAATACCCGAAGGACAGGGCTCATTATGTTCAATGTGTTATGGCGACATTGAGCATGGTTCTGACGGATATTATCGACAATGGGCTGAAGAACAAATGAGACAGGAGCAAGAGCAATGCGACCGGGACTAACATTAGGGAAGTACGCACCTTTCCATCATGGACACCATTATGTCATTACAAGGGCTTTAGAGGAAGTCGAAAAGCTCATAGTATTGGTATATGATGCTCCTTCTACGACTGATATTCCCGTGTCGGTTCGAGCTGAATGGGTGTCTAAAATTTTTCCGAAGGTCGAAGTTCTCATAGGTTATGGAAGTCCTGAGGTTACCGGCATGGACAGGAAAATTCAGCGTATCCATGAAGAATACATTAAGTCCATGCTGGGTGGGCGGCGAATTGAAGCTTTCTTCTCTAGTGAGCCTTACGGGGAGCATGTGAGTAGAGCTTTGAATTGCCAAAACTACTTAGTGGATGAGGCGAGAAGTTTTGTGCCGGTGACTGCCACAATGATACGTGAGAACCCGTTCCAGTATAGGAGTTATCTGAATCCCATCGTTTATCGGTCGTTCGTGAAGAATGTGGTGTTCCTCGGTGCTCCCTCGACTGGTAAATCAACTCTCGTTGAAGCCTTAGCAAAAGAATACGACACCATTTTCATGCCTGAATACGGCCGAGAGTACTGGGATGAGCACCAACAGGACAAGCGCTTGACGTTGGATGACCTCAATACGATTGCTAAAGTCCACATTGAGCGTGAGGATGCTCGCATTTACAATGCCAACAAGTACATGTTTACAGATACAAATGCCATCACAACGTACTTATTCTCCATGTACTACCACGGATATGCCGACCAATTCCTTTGGTATCTGGCTGACGAGTGCTATAAGCGCTATGACGTGGTGTTTCTCTGTGACGAGGACATACCTTACGATGATACATGGGACAGGTCTGGAGAAGCTAACAGGCACATGTTTCAGCGAATGTATTACGACTACCTAGCTGTCCATAAGATACCGTTCACCCTGTTGAGTGGGAATCTGGAAGCTAGGATGAAAAAGGTCAAAGATGTTCTTGACAATTCCCTTTAGAGAATGTATATTGGTCTGGTAAAGGAATCAAGTCACCGATTAAAAGAATCGAAAAGGCTTTTCACACTTAACAGAAGGAGTGTCTTATGGGTAAAGGCGGAATTGGCAAGAAGCTGATGAGCTTCATTGTCGATGTCGAGGAACGGGAAGCTAAGGCGCGGGAAATGATAAAGCTCGTTGGGCTTGAGGGGCATGAGAACAAGTACGCGAAGTATCCTACTCTTTCGGGTGGACAGCTTCAGCGTGTGGCGATTGCCCGTTCTCTCGTATCAGACCCGCAGATACTTCTCATGGACGAGCCTTTTGGAGCTTTGGATATTAACACGAGGCTTCAGATGCAGGACTTGGTGTGTCAGATATGGACAAAGATGCAGACCACGGTGGTGTTTGTTACCCATGATTTGCCGGAAGCCGTGTATCTGGGTGATGAAATCCACATCATGAGGGCCAACCCCGGCAAGATAGTTGAACGTATCAAAGTCGACCTCCCTCTCAAACGAGACAGGCATATCAAGCGCGAAGCCCATTTCATGGAGCTGGTTCATCATGTGGAAGAAACCATGATAAACATACAGCACTTCATGGATGAAGAAAAGAAGCAAAAGGCCACAAAATCTTAGCGGATGCCGGCCTTGAGCGGAAGGGGAAGCTTTTGGGCTTCCCCTTTTCACATCAGCTCCAATAAAAAAATCCAAAAAGTTCTTGACAATACCTGTACCATAAGGTATATTATGGTATAAGGAGGGATTCATCATGCAATCATCAAAACAGTACCAAAGCGTGAAAGAGATGTTGGACGATATAGAAATCTGTGGTAATTGTGCGTTTGAGGACGAGCCGGAAGAACATCCGAACTGTCAGCTTTGTATCACCGAGAAGGGCAACGGATTCCGACCGAAAAAGAAGGAAAATAAATGAGTGACTTTTTCAAGTACCGCAATACAAACGATTCATTCAAGAAGGAGTCTGGCACAATGATTCATGTTACTGACGAAACATTCCAGCAGGAAGTCCTGCAATCAGAAACCCCTGTTATCGTTGACTTCTGGGCTCCGTGGTGTGGTCCCTGTCGTATGGTGAATCCCATCATGGAAAGCATGAGCACTGCTCTCGAAGGCAGTGTGAAAGTCTGCAAAGTCAACGTAGATGATTGTCCGGACATTTCAACTGAGTTCGCCATCGTTTCTATTCCTACCGTCAAGATTTTCAAGGACGGAAAGGAAGTAAAGCAATTCATTGGTGTCCAGCAACAGAAAACATATGAGAACGCGCTCAATGAGGTTATAAATGATGACTCCAACTAGCGTTTGTCATATGATGAACAAGGCATATGAAAAGCTAAAAGAGCTGAGCATATCCCAGCTAGAAGATTTTAAGGACCGAGTATTGGTTTCCGATGCTCACCCATTGGAAAAAATACTTATGGAGTATCAAGCTGATGAAACCATCCGTCGAAAAAAGTTAGGAATTTGGTAAAGGAGCCACAATGCCTCATTTTTCAAACTGTGGTAATCATGACTTTCCAGCTGACGAGTACATCTGTCAAAAGTGTGGGCGTGTGAAGTGCTCAGAATGCCATAAACCGCAGTGGAGAACTGACATCACTGGCAACAAGAGTGCTGGTAATGTCTGTCCTTCATGTGTCAAGGAATGGGAGAAAAGTCATGGAAAGGGCTGACATCATTGAGAAAATTAAACAGACGGTATACTTGGAGATGCATGAGCCTCCAACACCGGCTCAAAAAGCTGCAAGGGCTTTGTGGTGCCACGGAGTTTCCGAGAAAGCCTTCATTGAATACAAGAAGGAACTTGGTCTTCCAGACGACTGGCACATTCTAGTTGCTAACGCCCTGCGTGAGCTTGAAAGGAATGGATAGATATGATAACCATGTGGATTATTTTTGGCTCCATTACAGGGGGATTGCTGGTTGCCCTGTTTGTCGGCATCGGAACAAGCACTGATTGGCTTGTAGATACCAGTGCGGTTATCCTTTTTATTGTAGGTGCGTTTGGCTGGGGGATTTACGGTGTGGAAGGCGTGACTCACTATGAGTGGGTGGAGAATCCTGAACTCTTTTGTGCTAAAGGCAAGAACAGGGTATTCTTTGAGTGGGGAAAACACAGCTGGAACTCCAAAAGCATAAAAGCTTACAAGGCTGTTACAGATTCTACTAAGTACCGCATTCGCCGTGGCATGAACATGTACAATAAAGAAACTGAATTATCCATTGAAGCCAATGGCGAAATCATAGTTGGCAATGACTGAAAGGAGAATGTCATGGGGAGCTATATCAATCCGACCGACAGAAGCAAAGAAAAGTGGCTGGACATGGTGTGTGAAGGCGAGAAGGGAACCGAAATCTCTCTCCAAGAATTGAACGCAATGAATTTTCATGAAGCCAAGATACACAACCATATGGTTGTTGTGTGGCTAGACAATGGCTTTTTCACGGCGCTCCTGTGCTGTAACACCGAAGGCGAGATGAATTACATGAAGGAAGCGCTTCCATCGGAAAGTCGCCCTTATCGGATTTACGCTGTGGACTGGAGTTTGGCAGAAAAGGAAATCAGGTGAACAATTTCGAGCCATATGAAATCGGGTTTGCTGTTCCCATTGCAGTGAAGCGGGAACGAGACAATGTGGACCCGAATCACCAAACATACAGGGGATATTCGGCACGGGGTAAGCCCCACGACGATGTTCCGACTCACTGTTTTCACTCATACATCATTGATGAAAATTCGGGTTCCTGATGAAATGCTTACTTATCATTTCACTAGTTTTTTTTGTCAACTGCGATTTCATCAATTATGTTTATGGAATTGAAGATGAACCATCGGACACAACCGCTGTTGACACAGCTGGGACCGTACCATGAATGAGTATCAGTTTTTATTTTTGTTTGTTTGTGTAGAAGTCTTTCTATTCTGTCAGATGCACCGATTGAATAAAATGAAGGAATTTTATCGTGTGCTTTTTCAGGAATTAATGAGAAGGGAACGACAGGCTAAGTTCCGTGGCACCAAAGACCCGGACAAGTTCTATAACTGGTTCAAAAATGAGTTCCCTTCGTTTAATCAAATACTGTGGGAACCGTGGACACCACTTCATAAGTATCTTGAGCGGTTCCCAATGCCGGAGATAGAGGATGAATCAGCCAACGAAACAACCGTGGGTAGCAATTAAAACGACTTATGAATTCATTTTTTGTGTCATTTTTTGTGTCGTTTTCGTTGTATGGATAGTACAACTTCTATGGGCTGGTTTGGGGTTTGGTTTAGGACAATACGAAACTAAATGGGAACTGTTTGTGGAAATCATTCCGGGGCGTCCTTTCTACCTCGGTTGGGATTTCCTTGTTGAGCGCTGGAAGGAGTTGAAGTAATGTACTGGTGGCCTCTTTTCATTGCTGGGTGGATTGCTTGTGGCATCGGAACAGCATTCATGTGGAAGTATATGGGTATCACTCAGCACTCTGCTCCTTCTACCATTACCATCGGCGGACTTCTGATTTCCATTCTACTAGGCGTGCCCGGTGCCATCATTATTGGATTTTGCTTTATCGTCAACCTTAACTTTTGGAACCGTAGAATTTTCTAATGAGACCTGAACTACTAACGAGTCCTCAAATACCTAAGCCTCTTCATGGAGTCAACCCACGCACAATCTTAGGTCAAGTCTGGTGGGATTACGAAAGACAAGCCGCCTACAAGACTAAAGATTACCACTGCTGGGCTTGTGGCATTCATAAGACGGAAGCACTGTACCGTCAGCACCTTGAAGCCCATGAGGACTACGACATCAATTGGAAAACCGGCGAAGTCAAGCTCCGAGAGATTGTAGCCCTTTGTCACTCATGCCACAACTTCGTTCACTCAGGTAGATTGCTTTGGCTTTACAAGTCTGGTCAGATTGACCGGTCACAAATCGAGTGCATCCTACATCACGGCTTCTCAGTATGTCAGTGGGGTGGTGTGACTCCTTTCATTGGAGCCTATGTGACTGAAGGACAGGTCAATGGAATGTCCGAAGGAGAAGCATTGAAGTTCGGACGAGAAAAGGGCGGATGGGAGCCGCCTGCAATGATTGCGGCTTGGGAGCAGTGGCACTTGGTAATTGATGACAAAATCTATCCGACTCCTTACAAAGACATCAACGAGTGGAGAGAGAAGTATGGAGAAACTTGAATGTCCATATGCTCCCGACAAGGTATGCTTCGCCCCTGAGAAAGGGCAGAAGGTTCCATGCTTTGCCTGTCCGACAGCCGATAAAGCTCAGGAATACATCAATTCCCAGCTAGGAGCACCGGCAGAAGAACAAAACCCCAAGGCAGACTGTGACAGTTGCAAATTGGCCGATAGGTGCAAAAAGGTGTACGAGGAAGAAGAGTTGCCCCCTTGTGGAGCCATCCGTGCCAAAGAACTGTTCGCCGCCTCGTTCATCGAACTATTGAACTGGATTAATGACATTGACTTCGTGGAAATTGGAGCTATCCGGTTTGAACCACTGAACGCAGACAATAACATCCTCCGCGTAGCTGTAGTCGTGGATGATGACAAACGCTTCTTCGATGAGGAAGTCGATAAGTACGGCTCCAACATTGAGGACGTGATATTCAAAATCCGAAGTCGAATCTGCCAAACATACAACATGTGAGGCCTTATGAAAAAAATCCCCAGAGTTTTACTGGCACTTGTTTTAGGCATTCCTATCATGATTGTCGTTTATGCTTGGGAGTTCATTCACCACAAAATCTCAGGAACAATCCTTCAGTGGTGTCGTATAGCCGAAAACTGGATTGCCAACATAGCCCGCTAAGGAGAAGCCATGCTGAAGTTCGATGACCAACGTGTTCTCGAAGAAAAGCAAAAAAAGTTGAAAGAGTTTCCTATCGCTCAACAGGCCCAAATGATTTGGCAGTGGATAAGGGATGATACCATTAACTATAAAGTGTTCCGCGAACTTTACGTTCACCGGATGGGTGTAGATGAACAAACATGAAACCATCGAAACCCTTGAACGAGAAATCAAGGATGTGAACCGTAGTCTTGAAAAGCTTCACCGTCTTAATGTTGAGTGTCAAATCAACGTCGATTGTAAGGAAAATGGTGTTCGGCGGCTCAGTATAAAAACTTTTCACGGCAAAAGGGTTTTGACAAGATATTGAACATAGAGTTATTTTATTGTAAAGGTAAACCTCTTGAAAGGAGCCGTTACAATGGAATCACTTTATGCTACTAAACTCCAAAAGCACGGATTTGTGCTGGCTGAAGAAGAACAACAGCTCTGGATTCTTTCCGGTGAATCCAACTCGGTTAGCATTTCAAAAATTGAAGATAGTTTCGTGGGGCTGTATTCGGACTTGACAGGCGAGGTAAATGAACTGACCTCAGATGATTTCGATGAAGTCCTAGAATGGGCCTTAGATAATGTGGAAAATAATTGAAAAATCCCTTGACATTACCTGTACTATAAGGTATATTATGGGTACAGAAACAGGGAATCCGTAATAAAAGGGGCTGTATATGGCAACGGAGAAACTGGCAAAGCTCAAGAAAAAAATCGCCAAGAACGGATTTGAGTACACTCAGGTCGCTCGTTCTGACAAGGCGGCTGTCTACGAAGGACGCAATAGCAAGTTCCCTGAGGACACTTCACTGTTCTATGAAGTGTTCAGAATCAAACATGCCAAGGGCTACACGCTGTACGGAAAAAGCGGACCCACCAAGGGCAAGGCATACAACTATCCGCCTTCCGAGAGGTTCCCAAGCAACGAGAGCTTCGGACAGTGGGCATGGACGTTCAACTCCAAAGAGAAGGCAATGGAGAAGTTCGATGAACTCAACAAAGCTGAAGATTAAGCTGTACCCAAAGCGATTCTATATCGCAATCTGGGACGATGTCGGTAGATTCCTACACGGCATTCAGTGCTGTAACACCATTCACTATCACGCCGCGATTCTGTGTTTAAAGGCGATGGTGGCTGGTAAACCATTCGACAAACAATTGCTTAAATCAAGAAAGCTTTAAAAGGATGATTCTAAGTGGCGCACTTTTCTTAGATGGTACAGATGGTTGTACCTTGAAGGTCAAAAAATCTGGCGAGGACATCCTTCTCCCCCGAATGGTTTGTGTGGTTTGCCGTAAGGAACTTGAAAACCGAATCAGTCCAGCTGTAATACAATCGGCAATTGCGGTTGACACCCGGCATCACATCGGTATAACATGTGAGTGTGGTGCTAATATTTTCATTAAGCTCACCCACAAAGAGTTGGGTGACATGATGTTAAAAATGTTATGAAGTATTTCATCGGCTATCCTATATCGCTTCATTGCAATTTGCATTGTCCTTATTGTTTCAATCAGGAGTTTTTTGGGACTGAGGACAAGTCTGTAAAGTGGCATGAGAAGCGTGTGTTTACAATGGCTCAGTATCAGGCATGGAGAGATAAATACCTAACTGACGGCACCGAATTCGTCATGCACCTGTTCGGTGGCGAGCCTTTCTGCCAGTTCAATTGTGATGATGTCTACGATATACTTGGCTCCGTTGACAAGGAGAAGGTTGACATCTTGACAAATGGCATCGGTCCCACGGAGATGTATGAAGCTCTCAAAAAATACCGACATAATATTCATCGTATTGGATTTACTTTCCATCGCGCTGTTATTGCTAATATTCCACATCATGTAGCTCAGTTCGAAAACAATGTTCTCCTTGTGCGTGACATGGGAATCTCTGTCTACGTCAAGGAGCTTCTCATAAAAAAGTATCGTGAAGAAATCCTACAGTTCCGCAAGTTCTGGCAGGAGCAACACGTTTACTTCCGCATCCAAGACTTTAAAGGCATGACAAAGGGATTGAGTCACGAAGAGTGGAAGAAGTACACTCCTCTCGACCATCTCATTGTTGACAGAGAGTACAAACACTCCGGCAAAAATTGTCAATGCATCCGAGGCTACAAGCAACTTTTCATCCGTGGATTTGACATGAAGGACGTCTTTCCTAAGGGAGGGGATGTAATTGCGTGCTGGCATGACCCTACAGTAATCGGAAATGTCATTGAGGACTGGTATACACCTTATACCTCGGTACAGCGAGTACCGAACGGATGTGATGTCAAGGGAGTAGAGAAGCTTTACCGTGGTACGCATGAAAGGGATTTACCCGAACTATGAAAAGACCAACACTTATCGAAATAGTCGTGTACATTATTATCATAGTCGTACTGGCTATCAAATTTCTCTAAGGAGGGTAGTATGAAGATGGCGGCAAGTTTTTTGCTGATGATTCTGGGAGCAGTTCTCGGACTCTATGTTGGTGGCTGGCTCTGCTTAATCGGCGGAATCATCCAGATTGTCGAAGCTATACAGGTGAGTCCGATTGTAGGACTTGAAATTGGCATCGGTGTTGCTCGCATTCTTGCGGCTGGTGTGGCTGGTGTCTTTTCGGCAATGGTGTTGATTATTCCCGGCTGGCTCATGTTTCTCAAAAGTCTTTAGTGTTTCAATTTTCACTTAACAGAAAGGATGAGTTCTATGAAACTCATTAGACGCATCTCAATGTTTGTAATCGTCATGATGCTGATGGTTGCGACACATGCCGTAGCAAAGAGCTACGGGTCACGCAGCTTCGGAGGTTCGCGCCGGAGCTACAGTGCTCCAAGAAGGTCGACTCCGACACCAAAGCGGACAGTTACCAAAAAGGCGGCTAAGCCGAAGCCCAAGTCAACCGTTGCCAAAAAGAAGGTGGCCCCGAAGCCGAAAACAGTTGCTAAGAAAAAGTCAGCAATGCCTACGAAGAAGCCTGCAAAGGGAAGTCGTGCCGAAAAGAAGCTGAACAAGAAAATGGCAAAGACGGACAAAGCCGCAGCTGCAAAGTACGGCAATCGGAAAAACGCCAAAAAAGCTTACTCAAAAGACTTGGCAAAGAAAAACAGTTACAAGAGCAAGACGCCTCCTGCCAAGCGCCCCGACCACATTCCTCAGAATGTTACCATCAACAATGTCAATGTTGGTACTTCATACGGAATGCTACCCGGTGGAATGTACGGTTATGGCTACATGGACCCGGTAAGCAACATGTTCATGGCTCTGTCAGCACATCACATGATGGTTGATTATCACCAAATGCGGATGGCAGGGTACGGACACTACGGCATAGACGGACAACCCATCGTATATCATAGTAGCAGTGCTGGTTTGATTATCGGCATTGTTTTCGGTGTGATATTCATTGGCGGAGCAATCGCCATCGCAGCAACAAACAAGGCATAACAATTCGGGGAGTGGCAACCCTCCCCTTTAAGGACCCTTTATGAAACCGTTAATCTTCATTCTCACCCTTTTGAGTTTCGTCTGTGGCGATACTCTGCGTGTCGGAACGTATCCTTATGCTCCCTGTGTCTTTGTCAACGATGGCGTGCCAACCGGCTTCTCCATCGAAATCTTCGAGGAAATCGCTAAAGACATCGGGTGGGAATATAAGTATGTGTTGTTCGACAACGTAGACGAAGTTATCACAGCTCAGAAGGAGGGAACGATTGACGTTTCAGCCGCGAGCGTAACCATCACAAGCGAACGAGAAGGCTACATTGATTTCTCTTACCCTTACTACAACTCTGGACTGAGCATCATTGGAAGGGACAAAGCAGAGTTCAGCATCTTCTACAAAATCGGATTGTACTTTCAACGAGCTTGGAGAGGATTGCTTGCCCTGTTCATCTTCATCATTGTGTGTGGCATCATCATGTGGTTCCTTGAGCGAGGCTTCCCAAACTTCAATGATAGCTTCTGGAAAGGCACCGGGGATGGTGCATGGTGGACCGAAGTCACCATGACAACCGTGGGATATGGCGATAAGTTCCCTCAGACCGTCAAAGGCAAAATCTTTGCTTCCTTTGTCATGTGGTTTGGAATCGCTGTTGTATCTCCGTATGTGATTGCAGAGATGAACCAAACGCTTGCCATCATTCGGGAATCGTCCTCCGTGGACTACCTGAAGGGCAAGAAAATTGGAGTTGTGGCGAATACCACAGCTCATATAGAAGCCCGCGACCTCAAAGCCCGAGTCGTAACCGGCAAGAACATCAAAGAAGTATTTCAGATGCTTGAGACTAAGAAGGTCGATGTCGTAATGACTGACCTTCCGATGTTGAAGTATTACAGCAAGAACAATCCGGATTATGTTCTGTCAAGCACGGTGCTAAAGAAACAGGACTACGGAATCACCTTTGAATATCTCAGTCCCTTGAGGGATGTTTTCAATAGAGAGCTTCTTCGGATGAAGGAAGAAGGAAGGTATCGTAAAATCCATGACAAGTGGATGTAGTATGATAGACATTATAATGAGTCTGGTAACGGCGGCGTTTGTGTACTCATTGATTCCACAAATCGTGAAGTCATTAAAAGAGGAACACGTTGCACTTAGTTACCAGACTCTATTTATCTCTTGGATGGGTATCGGCGCACTGTCAGTCTGCTTCTTCATCATTGAGAAGCCAATCACGGGATGTGCCAATTGTTTCACTGCACTATGTTGGTTGTGCTTAACAATATTGAGGTTCAAGTTTGATAAACAAAGTACTGCCAATAAGGACTCAGCTCCTTCACGGCGAACAGTATCAGATAGCTGATGACCCGAACATTTGGGCTAGGGGGACTTTCCAAAGGGACAACTGGGGGAAGGCATGGCTCAAGAAGAATGGCTTCAAGCCAAGACGCCATACTCATGTAGGGCGGATTTATCGGGGAAACCAAGTTGTAGGAATGTTCATAAACACGTTTGACAAAACAAGGGAGTCTTATGGAGATTCAAAGCCTCTCAGTGTGCGTACCGTGCGGATGCCCGAATAGCTGTAAGTTCTGTGTCAGCCGGATGCACGACAATCTATATCCGAACATGATTGAGAACTGCCGGTCTGAAAGGTACGGTGATACATTCAGATATATTGACAGGCTTGAGTACGCCCGTGACAATGGAGTTCACTGTCTTATTCTGACAGGGACTGGCGAGCCTATGATGAATCCCAAGTTCCTAACATGGTTCGGGGGAATCAACAAAACGCTGAGCAGTCCCTTTCGACACATCGAAATACAAACCAGCGGCATTGAAGTGGTCGAGAATATTGAACTCCTTCAAGTTGTTGGAGTTCAAACCGTTTCGCTTTCTCTGTCAAGTCTCGACAGTTATCAGAATGAGCTAATCAACGGTATCAAGAAGGAGCACGCTTTTCATATTGGGACCATGTGCCGTAAAATAAAGTACCACGACTTCAACTTGAGGCTGAGTCTCAACATGTCGGATGCCTTCAACGATGTGAGTCCAGAGGAAATCTTCGAGCAAGCTAAGAAGCTTGAGGCCGACCAAATCACATTCCGTCAGCTGTGGGGAGATGGGAGTGGTAGTCCTCAGGATAAATGGATTCAGGAACATCCCTTTGACGAATTCGGAGGGATTGAGGACTATATACATGAACATGGTATGGCCCTCCACAAACTTTCCTTCGGAGCAACTAAATACGATGTTCACGGCATTTCTGTTGTGATAGACGATGATTGTATGGCTGACGGGGCACTGAGGACGGATGAACTTCGCTCGTCGCTAAAATATTTGATACTGCGTCCTGATTGTCGGTTGTATAGCCAGTGGCAGTATAAAGGGAGCTTAATTTACTAATGATTCTGATAGGAGATGTCCACGGCTTATTTCACGATTACAACTGGATGATTGAGACTTATTGCTGGGACAATACGCTACAACTAGGAGACTTTGGAATTGGTTTCCCTGACAGTATGGATGTGACCATCAAACATGAAGGGCAACATCTATTCATTCGGGGCAATCATGACAACCCAGAAGTCTGTCGAAAACACCCCAACTATGCCGGGGATTATGGATGTCTGTCTGGTGACTATGTAGAGGGGCGATACCACAAACTATTCTTTATCAGTGGGGCATGGTCAATTGATTACCAATGGAGAACACCGGGCATCTCATGGTGGGAAGATGAACAGCTGAGTGAGAGAGAACTCTCTGATGCAATAGAGCTGTACGAGAAGGAACAGCCTGAGATAGTCGTTTCACACGATTGTCCTTTTAGCATTCTCCAACATCTTTATGCTCAAGCGATACCGACAAGGACTGGACAGGCATTTGATGTGATGCTTAAAGTCCATGAGCCTTCGGTGTGGATTTTCGCACATCATCACAAGAGCTGGAAAAGAAAACTAGGTTACACGAACTTCATCTGCTTAAATGAGATGGAGTATCTGAATATAAGCCAGAACATATTTGGGTTCGGGGATTTCTGTGGAGGAGAAAAAAATGGTAATAAAGCTAACGGGAACTAATGTGGTATTGGATGTAGATGTCAAAGAAGCCTTGAAAAAGTTAAGGAAAACAGAAAACGTTCAGGACTTCCTTGAGATAGTTGAGGAGGAGTTCGGTGTCATCTTTGTTGACAAAAAAGATGGCGATGATTGGGTGAACGTAAAGAAGTCAATGGGAACCGAGCCTTTCTATAACTTGCTTGTTGATGCCATCGAGGCTGGCGACCTGAATCTTGAGTTGCTTATCGGGAAGGTTGCCATGAAGAAATTATTGAAGGACGGAAAAGCGATTGAACATCAGGGGCAAAAGGAATAAGAGGGTTCGGAGGCTAACAGGGACTGCAAAAACGATTTTACGGAATGAAGTCTATGTTGATAATCCACACATACAGTCACGAGCCTCATACATAGAACTGATTACAGCCTACCACAAGGAGTGCAATGACTCTTGGTGGAGATGGCTGAGGTTCCGTGATGAGTGGATGATGGACCAATTCAAGAAGTACGGAAGGCTTACATGTTGTCACTGTGGTAGAACGAACTTAAAGTTCAGCGGGAACAAAGAGGATGTAGCAACAGTTGACCACATCATTCCGACTTCAAAGGGTGGACCAAAGTACGATGTTACTAACTTCCAATTGATGTGTAGCCGGTGCAATAGCAAGCGCGGAAACAAGTCAATGGAAGAGTTCAGAACTTTTTATCCGGGAGGACAGTATGCCGGGCGGAATCAAGGACAAGCTAATCGAACTAGCAGAAGGCGTAATAGCCGAGCTAAATCTAAATGATGACATGGACACTTTCTATGAAGTCCAAGAATTCATCATGGACAACTGGGACTTCGAGGTAACGGTATCGGAGCTGGTTAAGGAGTATGTGAAAAAACATCCCGAGCTGAAGAAATAACCCTTGACATAACCTGTACCGTGATGTATATTAATGGTATAGTTGGACTTCCACACTTACCACTCACTCAAGGGGAGGCATCATGGCTTTCGTATTCGAAGGAAAGGAGTACGGCTCCAAAGCCGCCGTTGTAAGAGATTTATATGATGCTGGCGAAATCTCAATGGCATCGGATTCCAAAAAGTCCATAGCTGAAAAGCTTGGCATGACGGTTCAGACTGTCCACGCTACACTTGTCAAGCACACAATGGGAGCTGTCAAAGTTTCCAAGCCTGCCGATGGCAAAACCCCTACGATAAAGCCTGCTATTCAGCAAGCCGTTCAGACCGCAAAAAACAGGTCGAAGGGGAAAGCAATCTTTATCAACGACAAGTCCGAAGAGCTTCAAAAGGAACTGAAGAAGGACCCGAATCGTATCAAGGTGACTTGGGCTCCGAATCAGTGGGGATTGCCTGTAACCAATCCGCCTCTTGAAGTAATTGACGATAACTATGACCCGAACTGGCTTCCGCCGCCTGAAGAGTCGGTGGACATGCCCTATTAGGAGAAATAAAGTAATGGTTGTATGTGCTAACTGCAAACAAGAAATGGCTTGTGTCAAGACTGGTGCCTACGTGCGATACAAAGAAGGCACTGAAGTCTATCCCGGTGACAAGTACAAGTGCTTCCAATGTGGGGCCGAAGTGCATGTATGTACGGGTGAGCACTTCACCGAGAAGAAGGACGAGATTCCGAGAGAGGCGATACGTGATGACTTATGGATGGAATGATAGAAGCAAATGCCAAGCTCGTGTTCTACACAGTTTGGATTATCGCCCAGTGTGATAAAGCAATCATTGACTATTACCGCTGGTTTTACAATAGAAGGTATCACATCCTCTTGACACAACCAAGGCACGGAGCACACATTTCCGTTGCTCGTGGGGCGCAAGAAGGAATTGAACCGGGAACGTGGGAAAGGAATCTGGACGGACCTGAAATAACTTTCTGGTACGACCCGAATCCTGACGAAGAAGAAAAGTATGTGTGGCTCAAAGTGGTGAGCCCGGACTTGGAGAAGGTCAGAACTGACATCGGACTTTCACCAAAACCACCGGGCGATTATCACCTGACACTTGGGAGGAAGGATTTTGGCTAACGAGATGGCAGAGGCTTTCAGAAGCGACATCTACAAGTACCTCAACAAAAAGAAGAAAGAAGTCCTTGAGTACATGGTGGGCGAGAAGAAGCCAAAGTCCAAAGCCGGGGGGTTCACTACTAAGGTGGATAATGAGTTGGCATTGTTGGTTGATGAACTTAACGAGATGATTTCGTTTGTTGACAGATGAATATATTCGTACTAGATAGAGACATTGAACTGTGTGCGGCTTATCACAACGACCGGCACTGCGTGAAGATGATTCTTGAGTCTGCACAAATGCTGTCGACCGCTTGCCGTTTGTCTGGTATCGAAAGGGGCTACAAAGCTACCCATGTGAATCACCCATGTAACATTTGGGTTCGGGAGTCATTAGACAACTGGCTATGGCTTCGGTCCCTTGTCGTAAGTCTCAACAAAGAATGGAAAAAGCGTTTTGGACATACTCGCAATCACAAGTCTTATGAAGTTGTGATGGGTTTACCAAATCCGAGAATTCCTTCAGTTGGTTTGACGAGATTTGCTCAGGCAATGCCATCAATGTATAGAAGGGTTGATGCTGTTAAAGCATATCGCGCTTATTACATGGGCGACAAAAGAGCAATTGCTCAATGGAAAAATGGAGAGCCTAGCTGGTGGAAATAAATGAAAAACCTTTACCACTCGAAGAAGTCGACCCTGAACTGGGTGAGTTGCTCAGGCAGTTCTGTAACAAAGAGTTGATTGAAATACCTGAGAACTTTCCACGGAATCAGCCATGTCCTTGTGGGAGTAACCTTAAATACAAAAAATGCCACGGAAAATTAACATAAAAAAAGCTAAAGAACTTTATCAATCTGGTAAAACTCTTGAGCATGTTGGAATTTACTTTGGAGTTTCAAGAAAAACAATTTCAAGAAGATTTCAAAGTACGGGAGTACATATTAGAGACAAGTCTGAAGCCGCAAGGGCAGAGTTTAATCATTGTTGGAAAGGTGGACGAATTGTTGATAAGGACGGTTATGTTAATTTAAGAATAGATGGGAAGTATGTTTTAGAACATCGACTTGTCATGGAACAACATCTTGGACGAAAGCTGAAAAAGAATGAAATTGTCCATCATATTAATAGTAATCGACAAGATAATAGATTTTGTAATTTGAAATTGGTCAGTCCTGAAACACACATGAAAGAGCATACAACTAGTAATTGGTCTCGAAAATATACAAAGTGTAAAGTTTGTGGAAATAATACTCGAAAACATGCTGGTAAAGGATTGTGTGTAAATTGTTATATGCGAGAAAGGTATTTTCCAAAATGTCACAGTTCATTCAACGTGTAATAGGTGATGTAATATTTGGAGCAACAGTATTATTTCTAGCTATTTTAATTTCAGGTATAGATGCTCAATACCGAATTGAAATGATGCGTGACACAATCACTAAAGAAGTCGTGGACTCAGTACTTTCTGAACATCACAATAATATTCTGCTGACATACTCGCTGAGAACCATGAGGCAAGAGGTTGACTCACTGAGTGAGTGTGTTTACAATGCTAACAAGTTGTGGTTGACGGTTTATGACTTCGTTTCACCGGCACCACGATACGATTGGATAGAGGGCTTAACAACAAGCGAAATAGATTCCGTTATGTCCTTACCTGAGTACGAGGAATGGACAACGGAAAAATGCAGAGAAGAACTTCAGCGACAAGGAGTAATACCATGACGATATTTGAAAAGATTGAGCTTGACATTAAGCAGGCAATGAAGGTGAGGAACAACTTCGTTCGAGACACCCTGCGCTTCATGAAGTCCAAAATTCAGCAAGCTGCGATAGATTCTCGCAAGCCGATTGACAATGACATGTGTATTACAGCTGCAAAGAAATTGGTAAAGCAATGTCAGGACTCATTGGAGCACTTGGAAGGTGATAAAGCTCAGGCAGTTGTTTCTGAAATCGGGCTTTATGACCTCTATATTCCAGCTGTAAAAAATGAATCGGACACCAAGGATGCCGTTCAGGAGGCCATAGACCGCACTGGTGCCGAATCTGCCCGTGACATGGGAAAGGTGATGGGATTCTTGAAGAAGGCCCACGGAGCCACCATCGACATGTCAGTGGCATCTAAGATGGTAAAAGAACAACTATCGTAAGAAAAACCTTGACAAATCAGGCCCCATAAGGTATATTATGGGTATGGGATATACAATACGTCAAATCCGAAAAAGAGTGTACCTCGTTGAGGCTCACTCACAGTACGCCCTGTGTTCCATGTTCATGCGTCCACAGGAGTTCTACGAGTCGCCCTTAGAAGGTATCAAGGGCAACTATTTCTCCACCGAAGAATTCATGGATAAGTACGCGGCAACGAAGCCGGACGATTTCTTTTCGTACTATCAGGACTGGATGGGCTTCAATATTCCCGGCGAAGTCCTCATGAAGTTCTTCGAGACATTCAAGCATGATTACACAGCCAAAGAGGTTGAGTTGCGTGACTTGGTGCTTGGTATTGTCAAGAACACCGATAAGCCCTTCTACATCGTTGGAACGGTTGAAGGTGAAAACTACGCCATGCAACATGAGCTTGCTCATGCATACTGGTATCTGTTCGATGAATACCGTGTGAAGATGGAAGAGCTTCTGGGAACCATTGAGATAAATATGCTTAATGAAGCCAACATGGCTCTGACCAAGGAAGGCTACGATAAGGCTTCCATGCATGATGAGTTTCAGGCATACATGGCAACCGAGACAAAGCACACCGCCCAGCACTATCTGGGTTGGCAGGACTACGACAAGAGAAAAATTCCGGTAAAGGAATTCAAAGAATACTTCAAAGAGTTCGATTCAAAGCAGGAGAAGATATGACAACATTTACTGAGTTCGCAGAAGGCAAGGAGATGATTGAGAAGGCCGATGCCTTTGCGGAAAAGAAACACGCAGGACAGAAAAGAAAGTTCACGGGTGAACCGTACATCGTTCATCCTCGTGCCGTAGCTGAGGTTGTTGAGGAGTACGGCGGCGATTCAAATGAGATTGCCGCTGCTTTGCTACACGACACCCTTGAGGACACCGACACCGAATACGAGGAGCTAGAACAGGAGTTCAACAGGGATGTCGCCCAGTACGTTCTTGAACTGACGCATGACATTAAGGACAAGTCGAAGAAAGGCGAAATCCTTGCTGACAAGATGAACCATATGTCGACCGGCGCATTGCTAATAAAGCTTGCCGACCGACTGAAAAACGTTTCGGACTTCGATACAGCTGACCCGAAGTTCGTGGCAAGGTACAAACCTGAAACAGAATACATCCTCGATAACCTCAAGACTCCGCACCTTAAGGAGCCGCATAGAAGGCTCGTGGATGCCATTCGGAAAGCCATTGAGCCCTTCTAATGACATGGCACCATCTTTGGTGGGTTCCGCTTGTCGGACTCTACTATTGGATTGCTGGATACCTTTCCTACAAAAACAACACCGTTGAGTCTAAAGGGTGGCTGATTGGTCTATACCTTTTCGGATTGGTACAGCTGTGGCCATTTGTTAGCAGAGTTTCAAAGAATCTGATTGTGGATGCCATGATATATGACTTCCTAATAGTCTTTATCGGCACCATGTCAGTGCTTTACATATCTGGAAAATCATTCTCAGTTTCACAATGGGCTGGATTGTTTCTTGCAATTGTAGGAATACTCCTTGTCCAGAAAGGTTAGGGCTCTTGACATTTCCCGGAAACGTAAATTATATTATAAGGAAACAACCAGTGAGGTATTGTGAACCAAAGTGTACTAGACATACTTCGCTCAGAACAATTCCTGAATTACTTTGTAAAAAGAACGGAGCTTGCCTGCTCAAAAACCTTTTGGAGACTGTGTGAACGGAAGCAATCATTTCGCAGTGTGATTAAAGGTACCGAGGATGCAAAGGCTCAGCTAACGAGGTCAAACAGGATTAGTGTTCGTGTAGGCGAAGAATTCGAAGAAGAAATCTGTCCTGCCCTTAGGAACTGTCATGTAAGGTGCAAGCACATTGATAACGCCATCGGTGACATCTCCATCCAAGGGCAAATCTGGGAGATAAAGACTTCCAAACACAATCCCGACATCAAAAGCAAAACATACTCCCTCCAAGGCGCAACACACTCCTCGTCCAAAACATCCAGCTACATCTTCATCCGGTACGAACTAGATTTCGATAAAAGGCTTCGGTTCAAAAGCAAACCGAACAACATCATAAAGGGACTACACTTTTCTGTCCACAACGGGATTGTTCTGCCTGAGTACTGGCACGGCGAAGCCAATGGCAGTAACAGCCGAACAACATTGCAAGTTCCAAAAGAAGTATTCGATGACTTTCAACATGGAGTCATTTATGGTTCGTTGAGGGCGGCAAGAAAGTATCTCCAATTCCATACCGCACCATTCAACTTGACAGAGTACACACGAAGGGTTAATGCCCTTCCTGACATCTTGGGGATAAAATGAAAATAGACGAACTGATTTGTGGGAACAATGTCGAAGTCCTTAACAAGTTTAGGGACGAATGTATAGACTTAACCGTGACATCTCCGCCTTATGACTTGATTCGGAAGTATAAGGGAGCCGTGATGGACACCGGACACAACGGCTACTCATTCCCATTTGAGCCTTTGGCAGACCAACTCTACCGTGTTACTAAGCAGGGTGGAGTCGTTGTATGGGTTGTCAACGACGGAACGGATAAGGATGGCTCTGAAACCGGCAACAGCTTCCGTCAGGCTCTTTACTTCAAGTCGCTCGGATTCAACATCCACGATACCATGTTCTATGAGAAGAACGGTCCTAACCATCCCGACACAAACAGATACTACCAAACTGTGGAGTACATGTTTGTCCTGTCAAAAGGGAAACCCAAAACAATTCGACTGATTAATGACAGAGCTAACAAATGGGTGGGGAACTGGGGAACCAAGACGATTCGTGACGGTGAGGACAAACTCAAAGCTCAGAAGAAATATGAGAACAGCTTTCACGGAGTCCGGTTCCATCTGTGGAGATACTTCACCGGCAAGGGATATTCCACCAAGGATGAAATTGCTTTTGAGCATCCTGCAATCTTCCCAGAGGAGCTTGCCCGGGACCACATCCTTTCATGGAGTAATGTCGGTGATGTGGTGCTTGACCCATTCATTGGCTCAGGTACAACCGCAAAGATGGCAATGATTCACCGTAGACACTACATTGGCATTGACATCAATCGGGAGTATGTTGACTTGACACGCAGGAGACTTGCTCTCCACTCAAACGACCTTGATTTAGATACCGAATATTCCGATGAAGCTTTCATTGAAAGTATCAAAGAGGAAGCCAAGATAAAAGAAATCAAGAAGCAATCCGAAGAAGATTTGGATGCTGAAAACACATTGTCGGAGCTATTTTGAAAGAACTAAGATACTGCTTACACAATGCCGATGTCATGGCGGGCTTTGAGTGTTCTCCTGACGAGAGTGTGGGCTTGATTGTCACGAGTCCTCCGTACAATGTCGGCATTGAGTATGACTCATGGAACGATGTGATGCCACGACAGTCATACTTGGCGTGGTGTGAAATGTGGCTTAAAGAATGCTATCGTGTTTTGAAGCCTGACGGCCGAATTGCCATTAACATTCCATTCGAAGCTAATATGATTAAAAGTGGTGATGGTCGAGTCATGATTGTATCTGACTACTGGCACATCATGGAGAAAATCGGTTTCAAGCTCTTTGGACTTATCCGATTGGAAGAAAAACAAGCTGAGCGAAGCAAGTTCACGGCTTGGGGTTCTTACATGTCGCCTTCATGTCCTTACATCTACAATCCCGATGAGTGTGTCATCTTGGCTTACAAGGAACTACCGAAGAAAATCACACAGGGAGAAACGGACTTGACAAAGGAAGAGTTCGTAGAGTATGTTAGTGGGGTATGGAAATACAAGGCAGAAACCAAGGGACTGACAATGGCGAACTTCAGCCTTGACATCCCGATGAAAGCAATCAAAATTCTGTCATTCAAAAAGGACACTGTGCTTGACCCATTCATGGGAAGTGGCACAACCGGAGTCGCATGTATGTTGCTTGACAGGTACTTCATTGGATTTGAAATCAGTCCAAGGTACCATGCAATAGCTGAGGACAGAATACAGTATGCTGTTGACAGAGGCAATTGTGCCTTAGGGGAGTTGTTCGAATGAAGCTGTATAGGTATCGTACCAAACATGCTCATGGGGAAAGTTCATGGGCGCTCGTACACTTTCCGGATGAATCAACGAAAGATGATGTTCGGGAATACTTCATAGAGCTTTCGGAACAATGGAATTGGAGTGATAAGTTCAGAGGAATTGAGTGGATTGAAGTCAAGAAGATTCCACTTCAGTTCGTTGAGAGGCGTATGACAAGCGTTTCTAACCAGATAAAATCCCTGAAGGAAGAATTGAAGGAGCTTGTTACTTTCTCGCATTCGTGTGATGTGGCACCTGAAAAGACATGTAAAACCTGTTGCCACCAACCCCGGAAAGATTGCTCATGGAGAAAGGCTTATCATAAAGAGCTTGGAAATTACTGTGGGAAAAATAAGGAACAGTGGAGGCCCTTATGGAAAGAATGATATTTGGTAAGGGTAAAGGCAAAGTCGGTAAGACTCCTGCTGTGCTTCTGACCAACCCAAAGTACTCACGCAATGTGAGCCAAGCCGTTCGCGCCTGCTCGTGCTTCGGTGTGGAGCAGTGTTGGTTCACTGGCAACCGTGTTCAGGTTGAATTAGAGAATGCTACAAGGCTCCCACGGGAAGAACGGATGAAAGGGTATAGCTCAGTTGACATCATTCAGTATGATTATCCGTTCGAACAGTTTCAGAACGCTACCGTTGTTGGTATAGAGGTTGTAGCTGGTGCAGAGATGATGACCGACTTTGAGCATCCTGATAATGCCTTGTATGTGTTCGGGCCTGAGGATGGTGGACTCACAAGTATGGTAAAAGGCTTCTGTCATCGTTATGTGTTCATTCCGATGAGGCACTGTTCCAATCTCGCCGCGGCGGTCTACATTACTTTGTATGACAGATTCCTTAAGGAGTGTTGGAATGGCAAGACTGAAGCAATCTCAACCGACCAAATGCTTAATGAACCTCGGGGATGGGCGAAGTTTGAAGATACAGTCTATGGCCCCATTGAAAACCAAAGAGACAAATCAATCGGAGAAATTCTTCCATAAGGAGGCAAGATGCCACATTACAGGAAGCTTCACATTAACGGTGCCGAATACGAGTACCATACTGGCAAGACTGGGGTTAAAGTAAAGTTCCCCAATGGTAAGAGTGCTTTCATGCACTATAAGGACATGTACGATGTTATTTACAGTGAGGTTAACGGCACCGCTGCTTCTGAAGTGACGCCTGAAGTCATCATCACGAACATCGTTACCAAGTTCGATACGTCGAGCTGGGGTGGAAGTTTGTCTTGACTTTACCTGTCCAATAATGTATATTAAAGGTATGAATCAGAAAATCTTTTGGACAACAGTGATAGTCGTTTCGTTCTACCACTGTAGGACGTGGAATCGGACTGAACGAAACTCGACAGTACCTTAGAGAGATTGGACAGCGATAATGTTTGACATCAACGGAAAGTTTACTAACGCTCGCATCATGATTGACGATGTTGAGGAAGCCTGCGTGGCTCAGATTACCAAAATGGTGAACCACCCAGCCTTCGTCAATCCAGTCGCCATCATGCCAGATACACACGCTGGTAAGGGCTCTGTTATCGGCTTCACAATGCCAATGGGTGAAAAGGTCATCCCTAACGTCGTGGGTGTTGACATCGGCTGTGGAATGCTTTCACTCAATGTCGGCAAGGAACTTCCAATAGACTTGGAGCACCTTGACCACAAAATCCGTCAGCGAGTACCTTTCGGATTTGAAGTCCATGAGAAAGCCGCCTTTCACATGAAGGAAGATTTTCCGTGGCGTACGGCCAATACGATGGCAGAAAAGTTCGCAACTGAATATCGTAAGAAGTTCGGAGAGGACATCCATCAGTATCGTCCAAGCTTTGACATTGATTGGTTCATGAAGAAGTGTGGCGACATCGGTGCGGACCTGAGAAGGACAATCAATTCAATGGGAACGCTTGGTGGTGGAAATCACTTCATTGAAGTTGGTACGGATGGTGAAGGTAACTATTGGATTACCATTCACACCGGCTCCCGGAACTTCGGTAAGTGTGTCTGTGACTATTGGCAGAACATAGCTTCAAAAGTCATTAAGCATAAGAAAAAAGATTTGATGAATGAAGCCATGCTTGAAATCCGTCAGAAGTACACCGGCATGGAAATCAAGCGACAGATAAGACTGAAGCGTGAAGAACTCGGCTTGAATGATAAGGTATCGGATGAACTCCAGTACCTTGAGGGTGAACACGCAGCTGGATATTTGTTCGACATGGTATTCGCACAGCAGTATGCTAAGTCGAATCGTCAGTGTATTGCTACAACCATTTTGGATATTCTTGGGATTATTGGTAACTCCCTTTATCCTGACGCTATTGAAACCGTTCACAACTTCATAGATTTTCGTGACTTCACGGTTCGTAAAGGTGCCATTCGTGCATACACAGGGGAGCGTATGATTATCCCATTCAACATGAGGGATGGGATATTGTTCTGTGAGGGGAAATCCAACCCAGAGTGGAACTATTCGGCACCACACGGGGCAGGACGGTTGATGTCCAGAGCACAAGCCAAGAAGAATATCGACCTGAAAACTTTTGAGTCCCAGATGGAAGGCATCTATTCTACCTCAGTTGAATCCGGCACATTGGACGAAGCTCCAGATGCATACAAGGACGCAAAGGTGATTGAGAAAGCAATTGAGCCAACTGCGAAGATTCTTTTCAAGGTGAAGCCAATTATGAATATGAAGGACACGGGCTCACCGGGCTGGAGAAAGAAAAAGTAATGCTTCTGAGCCAGTGCAATGAAGGCGATGAGGTTGTCGTTAGAAAAGTGGCAATCCCCCGGTTGCTGGTGATGGGAGTAGTACCGGGCAAGGTTTTGAATATTGTCAAGTATGCTCCTTTCAAAGACCCAATTGAGGTTGCCATAAGCCACAATCGCTTAGCACTTCGTGTCAGCGAGGCAAAATTAATTGAGGTAGAACTAGTCGCCAAGGATTTAAAGGATGAATAGAGTAAGTCTCAAAAATATTGCCGGAAGTGTTATAGGTGGGCTGGCTGTTATAGGGTTCATTTACGCCATTGTATATGCCGGCTTCTTGGAAGAAATTACAGCATCTGAATACAATCATGTGAAAGATGTGCTTAGCACTACCGAATCCGAATTGATTAAGGAATATTCGGCTGACGGAAAAATCGTTGACTGGGAGCTTGCTAAGATTAGAGCTTCCTTTTATAAGAAGAAATTCGAAGCCACCAAACAAAAGGTAATCGGCAATGCCAAATGAAATTCTTTTCAAGATTCAGGACAAAGACGGAGAGTTTGCCACAGCTTCAAGTTGGAGTAAGCGTGGTAAACAATGGTATCATATCTCCCATGTCAAGATGCATCTGAAAGAACAGGGACTCTACATGGACATGGCAGAGAAGTATGTCGATGCTGAGTTGGTGACATACGAGATGGTTGAAGTCTCCCGTGTGCCTATGATTGGCTTCATGCAGGAAGTCATGGACGAAGAAAACCGGAAAATGGAAGAACGCAGGCGCAAAGAGGACCTTGAGGAAAAGAAGCAGAAAGTCCGAAAGGCTAAGAGACTGAAGCAGTGGTTGAAAGAAAACAAGGAAGAACTTGAAAAGCTTGAGGAAGAAGTCGGTCCTGTTTGACTTTGATAAAGGAAAATGTTATCTTCTATAAATAAACGAAGAGGGTGGGGTGAGACCCTGACCGTGAAGTTATCACTTCAGGAGACTGTGAATTCTCCTGATAGAGCTTCCGACCGCTTCACAGAGCGCGAGGGACTGGGCTTGAGAGCCTGCGGTTGTCTTTCAGGACCCCTCTTCCACTTTTTATAGAGGTATTGATATGAAGAAATTTGCCAAAACAAGATGGATAGTTGCCCTCGGCATTCTGGTTGGTGTCGGCATCGTAACTATCACCAAGACAATCAAAAATAAGCCCGTGGACCGACCTGTGGTTCTCAATGAGTATGTGGACACGGACGACGAACAAAACGCTTTAGGAGTTGGCTAATGTACTAGGTATTTAACTTCCCATAGGTATTTAAGCCTCCATAATGATACTCCGTTCACGGTTCATGAATCGTGAACGTATACTGTTAAACGTATCAATTAACTTTATACTGATAGGAGTATCATTATGACTACTATAGCAATCAACAAAGAAAAAACCGCTGCACTTAAAGAAGAGCTTAAAACTCTTGCACAAGAAATCAAAGTTACCAAGCCTGCTTTCAAACAGGCACAGAGAGAAGGAAAGGAGCCTTGGGTTCTTGAGTCCAAGCTTCATTCTTTGAAGTTTCAATTCCGTCATAAGCACATCGCTTATTGTACGGCGAAAGGAACACCTTATGAATGTATTGAACAGTCTGTGGCAGAAGGCAATGAGCCTAATTGGACGTTCATCAGAGGAATCCAAGATGAACTTGCCTCCTGAACCTCGGATGTATCTTATTCTTCGTGAGGACTTGGCATACAAATATATTCAGGGTGGACATGCTCTGGCGCAATATGCGCTGGAGCATTCTATTGAGTTTACCGAATGGAACAACCAATACCTGATTTGTTTGTCAGTATTCAATGGTTTGGAGCTTCGCGATATTGAGAACAGGCTCACGGAAAACGGAGTCGTATTCTCCGGCTTCGTGGAACCAGACCTTGAAAGTCCGTTGCCAACTGCCCTATGTCTCTTTGACGATGGGAAGAATGGCTACAGGCACCTGTTGAAGGATTTGAGACTCGCAACCAAATAAGTTTTACGGTCGTGTAGCTCAGCTGGCAGAGCGGGGGTCTCTAAAACCTTGCCTTGCGTGGGTTCGAATCCCACTACGGCCGTTATTCCTTACTTCCATCAATCGGTACAACTTCCAGTTGCTTAGAATAATCTATGGCAAACCCAGAGGCCCTAAGGAACTCTGTGAAGTCATCCAGTACTGCATCCAAAGAAACATTCTCAGTAATGAAGGTGACTTCCGTTGGGTCGTTATCCGACATCTCCTTAATGAACTTCATCCTCATTTCGGCTGACCCTCCGGATTTGGTGCAGGCGGAACTCCAGTCATCTTCTCGGTGTAACACTTCTCAGAGCAACAACCATACTCAGCAAAGTGCATAGTTCCATACTGCTGTCTCACGGTCTCGTGAGTGTATTCCTTTCCACATTGAGCACATTTCATGGGTGCCTCCTTTTGAATACCATAAAGTACAAATGAACAATCTCTGCCCTGTCAAACACTTCAAACTGAGGATTGTATGCAGGACGGAAGTTGTATACGATGTTATCATATAAGTAAAACTTAGCGTCAGAGAATATATCCCAAATATCAAAACTCCCACGTAGCTCAGCCTTTCCCTTCTCCTTGAAGTCATTCATCTTGACAATTGCCAAGCCATCTTCTTTGAGTAACTTACTAAATAGCTTCGAGGAGTTCTGTGCGTCCAGATAGAACGTCTGGTTGCGTGGAGGTTCGTACAGGATGATGTCGTAGCGTTTATCCCTGACGGTACCTCCAAGGTTTTTAGTCTTATCTATGTTGTACATTTTTAAGTCTTGCTCAGTCCACATGTGGGAGTGGGAGCAATCAAGGACTCGGGTTTTGCGGTTCTTGGACTTGTTGGGGTCGAAGTAATTGAGGACACGACTGAATGCAGTTCTCAAATCACATCCATCTCCAATTACTGAGTGTAGTCCTTTCTTTCCTAAAAATGACGAGTTGTAGTTCATAAATAAATTCTGTTCAGCGACTCGATAATATCATCTATCAAATACTTGTCCCAGCCTTTGGGGTTGAACGCTCCATGTCTCATAATGTATGAAGGATGTAGGCTCGGCTTAACAATGAATGTGCCGAATGCTTTGTTAGTAATAGTATATATGTTTTGTCTATCTGCGGTGATGCCAAGCTTGTTGTCAAGGAAGCAAGACTTAGCTGCGTTGCCAAGTGGCATGATGACTTTCAGTCCATGATTCTTGCGAAGTCTTTTGATGTCTCGGTGAAGGTATGGGAGACAATATTCTAGCTCTGTTGGATTGGGAATCCGGTTGCCTTCTGGGTTGTCTCGTATCGTATTGCCGAATGCCACACCGAAAGGTTTGCCCCACAGTTTCTTGGCATACAGGATGCATGTCTTGAGCCGTTTACCGGCATCGCCCACGAATGGCCTCCCCTTTTCACGTTCCTCGGCTCCTCCGCCTTGCCCGATGAAAAGGATGTCCACTCGGCTTTCGATGTCAAAGAAAGTCGTGGGGAGATAACAGCACTTATCAAAAACGGGGCAATTCTCCCGCTTACAAGCGAAATCCATTACTGGCATAATTAGTACGGGTCTTTGTTGTCTTTGAGGACTTTAATTTGGTCTTCTTTGCTTAAATTTTTCTTCCAAGCATGTTTACCATAATCATTCAAGTAGCATCCCGGTCCCACGATGTCGAAGCCACCATGTCCGTTAGCCATATCGAAAACTTTTTCCATCTTGCCCTTCTTACACTCAGGGCATTTCTCAGGATGTTTACAATCTTCTGAGACTGAGAAGCTTTCTATGTACTCATCTGAGAAACCACACTTATCACATTTGTAAGTATTAATTGGCATCTTACCTCCCGTTCAAATCTTCAGTTGCTTTCTTCAGCGAACCAGCAATCCTATCCAGTATTCTTATGTTCTTGGAAACGTCTGCAAGGTTCGAAGCAATGTCTCTACTGACTCGCAATTCGTCTGTAGCGCTCTTTGTATTCTTTGTAGTGTCCTTAATAGCTCTATGCATCTCGGACAAGCTTTTAACGACTAATTCAATGTTGTTGGCGTGCCTTCGTATGACAGCAATATCGCCTAGGTCATTATTTAGTTTCTTGGAAAGGTCGTTCTGTCGTTTGAGGATTTTCTCTTGTGACTCGTAGAAGTCTTGGTTGACTTCGATGAATCTTGTGAGAAGCATTTCAAAGGCATTGACACCTTGTACCAACATATAGACAAGGAATGTCACCCATATACCGACTCCCAGAGCAACGAGGGAGCCCAGAATCCACACAACAATCATCCCGAATGTGGCAATCAACCACCATACCAGAGCCACCAAACCACCACCTATCAAGCCGCCTAGTAGGCGCATTAACCATCTACGGAACATCAGGGCCTCCATCTTTTGTATGCACGTATGCGTGGAACTTCTGGCTCCATTCTGCCAGAATATTCTCATTGGCTGAAAGCTCCTCAAGAGTCTTTGTAAGCTTATCTTGAAGGCTATCATAATCGAGGATTTCAAGCTCACTATACATTTTGTATAGAGCTATGTTGACCATCATCCAAGTGTGCATCCCACCATTCTTGAAGTGCATCATTTGGCTTGACTGTGGCTGTACGACTTCTTGCTTCTTGCCATTATCCAAGCGCGCCACTCTGTCAATTAGATTGAACAGGGCGAGCATAATGACGGCAAGAAAAATTAGTATAGCTATGTTCATAATTCCTCGGGAGTATTTATAGAAATAAAAAATGGTTGAGCCCATTACAGGCCCAACCATGTATGTCAGAAGTAAGTCCTACCATTAGGCAGGAGTCTTAATCTGATACTTCTCCAGCTTCTTGAGCATGATTCCAAGTGGAGTGAAATCCTCTGCCTTGAAAATGGCTTCAAGGATGCTCGGGGAGAATCCGGATACCAGTCCAACGTCCTTATGGAAGGCAGTCGATGGCGAACCAGCGTGTCCTGCCGTGTTCCAGTAGACGGTCTTCGGACGGGTGTAACCGGCATCATCCCACTTCTTCAGGCATCCCTCGACCTCAGTCATATCTCCTCGGTGAGAAGTACCACCGTGGAACTGCATGTCGGAGATGATAAGAAGCATGTTCGGAATCTGGTCGTTCGTAGCACTGAACATCTGTGCGTGGTTCAGAAGCATGTCAAGAGCCTTGTCGATTCGGGTAGAACCAACAGCACCATCGAAAATACCGTAGCTGGCTCCCCATCCGTACCTGTCGCTTGCACGACCCATCGGGTTTGCACCCCTTCCGTAAGCCTCAGAGAAGGTGTGTCCCTTCCAATCAGTCAGCTTCGACTCGGAGCAGAACTGGATGAACTTACGGTGGAATGGGCTGTCCTGTGGAATTCTGTCAGAGCAGTACAGAGCCAGACCAGTTGACACATGCCATGCCTCTACGCTTCCACCGATACGCGAACTCATGGAGCCTGAAGTATCACAGATTACCATGATACGAAGCTTCGAGTCACCAACCCAGTTCGGCATTGCCGTGAACTGAAGGTCAGCCGTCTTGGCATCGCCGTTCATAACGGTACGAACAAGGTCGTGTGGGAATACCACACCAGCGTTAATCTTAGCTTCGCCCTTCTCAACCTTGGTCTTGAAGGCTTCGAACCTTGCGGCGTCATGCTTGGTGAATGCCTTGGTGTAACGAGACATAGCTACCGATGGTACATGCTGGTAGTTAATCTCAGTCCACTGGTTAGCGCACATAGCACGCTCAGGCACGTTCTTACGTCCTTCTGCAAGCCATCGACGGAAGTCACCAATGTCCTTCAGGAGCTTCTTCTGTCGAAGGCTCTTCAGGATGTTAGTATCCTTTCTGTCTGCCCACTTACAGGCTAGACCGTCCTTTTCGGCAACTGCGTCAGCCCACAGGGATGTAGCAACGGCCTCAACGTCTGTACCATTGAATGTACGAAGGTCATCCCAACGACCAAGCTCAGGGATAGAACCGATGTTCACCTGAAGCCATGCCGGTGCAGTCTCTGCCAGCCAGCGAGCGCAGTCACGGAATCCGGAACGGTTTCCGGCTCCACCACGACAGTCACGAAGCCAGAACAGAAGCTTCACGGCGAGTTCGTAGTTTCCACTGAACCATACATTCTTGAACAGTTCGAGTGCGGTCGTCTGGTTAGCGTAGAAATCCCTCTTGGTCTTTGTCTTGTAGAGGGAGCCTGCCTTGGAGAAAAATTCCACTCCGTGGTCATAAGAGTGGTCGTACTGGGTTGCGCCTTCGTTGGTCTTCATCTTAGCCATGAGAGACCTCCTTCACTGAAAAGGTTACAGGTTGGAGTTATTTCGCCTTGGAAATAGTTATGTGCTGAATCCAACCTTCAAATCTAATCTACTCAATATAGTAGAAACAGGATGATTTTTCATTGGTTTCGTTTTGAGCGAAATTAATGTTTTAGTTTGCTGAACTCATCCTTCATTCTCTGCGCTTTCTTCACAGAATTTTATTTATACTTCTAGGGGTATTTTACCGCTCAAGAAAAGTCGTTCAGGATATTACCATTTGCCAGTGGCTCCGGGGTCTCCTACGCATTGCGCCGTGAAGCGCCGCTCGTCCCGTAGCATTTCCTTTCGTTTCCATACTCGAAGTATGGTGCTACCATCGCTAGTCGCCATATCCCGAAGGACTTAGACGAACATTACTACTTTAAGAAGTTTATCAGTTTGTTATGCTGAAAACATCCTTCGACAACTTTTCAAAGAACAATTTTGAAGCGGGCCCAGCGGTGCTTTGCACTCTTCGGGAGTTCCGACGTCGACCTAAGGACGCTTTTCTAAGCCCTGTCTATAATACACACCACAGAATGTTGAAAGGTTGTATTTGGTTTTACTCAGGAATCACCTTCAAGAACCCGAGTGAAGTGCTTTTACCCAGCTTCGGACAGGGCTGGCAACACTCCCGAAGGAATGTTCCCATAACACTTCTTAGTCGAATGCACATTACTGTGCTAGAATGGGTTTGCCGTATCCATTCTTCAAGTGTGTTTGTCTGTAAAAGAACGAAACTCAGATTGGTCGCTTCCCCCTTTTGATACCCAGAGGAGGTCGCCTTTTCTTTAACTGGGTACTTTGGCATCATACAAGTATATGATTAATTGTATTTTGCTGGACCCAATCTTCTGTTTCAATACCCTAAATATAACATATTTCCATAGGGTTGTCAATAGGTATTTAGTCCAAAAGTCGAAAAAGTTCGTGAACTGGCAAGGTTTGGTTACTTAATTTCGACTTCAATCTGTTTTGGGGCCTTCTCAGGGGCCACCGGAATAACTATTCGGAGCAAGCCCTTTTCAAGGGTTGCCTCGGTTTTAGACAGGTCGAACTTGTCACTGATACGCCAAGCAAGGTTGAATGCCTTGCTCGTAATACCCTTGTACAAACAGTCCTTGTCATTTTTTGACTCTTTCTTTTCATGAGAGACACTTAGAACATTGTCCTTAATGTCAATCTTGATGTCTGGCTTATCAAGGCCAATAGCGGCAATGTTAAGCTCCAAAGAACCGTTTTTGGTTTCTCGAATGTCTACTGGATAATTGATTTTTCTCAAGGACGGAAGTGGAGCAAAAAAATCATCTCCGAAGAAGTCCTTGAAAAATACGTCGTTGAGAAGTGACGGAATGCCATTATTGCGAGGAATTAAGTTGTTCATACAATACCTCCTTAGATGGTTAAGATGTGTGGAACCCATTAGGTGTTCCACGCCAGTCCACGAACTTACTTTTATTGATTCTTTTCTATGACGGCACGAACTTCATCGGTGCCAGCATAGTTGACATCTTCCAAAAGCTGAAGCGCAAAGGCGGCTGCGGCTTTCGGGTCCCAATTAATCGCAGCTGCAATATTGGAAACAGCATTTTTAGCTGCCGGATAGTTCTCGGCAAGGAAGTTTTCCAAGTCTACTTCCTGTTCGTGCTGAGTGCCAAGCCATGAATCGGCGGCGTCTACATACTGTGCTCTAAATTCTTTCTGGTCCATGTTTTCCCCTTACAGGTCAATATTAAGCTGACGTACAAGTTCTTCCGCCTGCAAAATTGTTATTGGTGCATTTGATAGAGCTTCGATAATTCTCTGGTTGCCGTACTCATCTTCTGGGGCAACATTCAGATTAGCTCTCAAAGCATCCATGACAGCCTTTTGAGTTTCTTCGTCAAGACTATCGAAAAAGATTTCTACCTGTTCAGTCTGCCCCTGTTCGTCATCGCCTTCTGGCTCAACAGGTTCATCCTCACCTTCTTCTCCCGGTAGAGGCTCGACTTCTTCAGGTGTTTCATCTTCAGGCTGTTCACCAAGCATTCTTTCTACGAGGTTGTTAGCCTTATCGTAATAAAGTTCTTTTAAGTCCATAAGTCCTCTTAGTGAATCTGTGCTACAGCGCTTCTAATAACCATAATGGTTTCAGAAATGGTATTGATAACCTGAGACCTCTGAACTGGGTCCAAGTTACATTCATTGCAAACAGAATCAATAGCAGTCTGCAAAGCGTCTACGTCAGTGGATTCATTCATTCTGCTGTTAAAGAATCTAAGCAGAACTTCTTTAGCAGTATCTTCCTGAACAGTTGTTTCTCTGGTAGGGGCCTTTGACTGCTCATCCATCCATCGGTTTGCACCGTCCATGTAATCCTTTCTTTCCATGATTTTCTCCTTTTAAGGTGTTGCTTGAGCAACTCCATATTTATTTACAAGCCCAAGTTTATCGGCAGTTGGTTTGGCCTTAGTATCGAATCCTATATAGTATTTATTGTCTTTGCCCTGATAAACGAAGATAGCACCATTATTTTTAAGCACATATCTCCAACCAGCCTTAACCTTATCTGTTGGCTTCAACTGATTTGGGACTTCCTTCAATTCGTTGCTTGTCTTGAGTTCGAATGCCAATTCCCCGTAAGCATCCTTGAATTCAGGCTTCTTTTTGATGTCCTCAGGCTTCTCAATCTTGGCAGGCTCTTCCTTCTTCTCAGGTTCCTTGACTGGCTCATCCGGTTCCAAGAATTCTTCTGGGTCTGTTTTTTCTGGTTCCTGCTTGTCAGGTGCGGCTTTCTCCTTACGAATCCATTCATCGTAATCCTTCTGAGCATCTGGGTCTGGGTCACCTGAAGTGTCCACAACAACGTCTGTACCCTTAGGAGAACTGATTTCTTGCTTGCCGTGCAATCTTCTCCATACGCCCTGCTCGTCCTTGAACACCTGTCTTGGGCCTTTAGGACCAACCCTTCTTTTTCTCTCGTCCATGACTTCTTCGTTGAAGATGTCAATGATACTCATATCTTCCTCGTAACCAGCTGCCAGCTTTGCCTGCATGAACATGTCAAATGTTCCGCCTGTTTTCTTCATCTTCTTTGGCTCAGGCGCAAGCTTCAAGAAATCGTCCTTGGAAATCTCAATTTTGTTGAGCTTATCCGCCGCGGCTCTTTTTTCTCCCTTCGGAACATCAGGCAAGTTAAAAACATCCTGAGTCTTTTGAGCCGCAAGCCAAGCCTTGAATACCATTCCAAGTCCGCCCTTCTTTCTGTCGGCGGCAAAAAACTTTTCACCCTTGCCATCAATAGATGCGTAGTAAATATCATCTCCCTCGTCATCCTTCAAGTTGTAAAGAATGATATTTCCGCCATTGTTGAGCTTATAGAAAGAAACGGAAACAGTCTTATCATGGTCGTAAATATCTGCAAATGCTGGGTGAGCATCCTTTTCTCGAAAGGTACCTTTGAACAGGTCTTTAATAAAAAACTTACGCTTATCTTTACCCTTAGCATTGTACTCATTAGTCATCATGCCAAACAAATTGGCAAATCCTCTTGGACTAATTTCCACAGTATCATCATAGTCATTTGGTTTAATCTTTCTTTTGGCGGAACCAATAAGCTGTCTGAAAAGGTTACTACCGAACCTACTCTTGGTGAGAATGTTCGCTTCGTCTACATTTTCTTCAGCAAAATAATGCTTTGAAAAGTCATTATACATTTTCATTTCCCTCTGGTAACTGATTTATATTGCCTTTAATCCATCTGCTTGATTTTTCTCGGTCTTTCGACCCTTTCATGGATGTTCGCCAGAAATCTAGCATTCCAAGTCCAGTGGCCCAGCTCGATGAGTCTTTTCCTTCGAAAGCAATCATGGCGTTCATATTATCACCAAGGTCAATCAGATAGACGGCATGGCCTCTTTTATCAAAGTATTTATATCCGCGGCCTAAGTTATTGTAAAATCTTTGTCTTTGGAAAGAATGACGGAATGGGTACTCTCCGCCCTTCGTGACACCACCGGATTTTCCGTCGCCCCAAGCTTTTTCAAGAGCCCTCAGCTCGTCCATTGTGATGTCCATGATACCAATATCAGTCTCTTTTTCTTCATCATCTTGAGTTTTTGCAGCTGTTTTGGTTCGACGAGTTGGTACAATTAAAGGTTCCTCAAGATACTTAATTGGGTCTTCTATGACTTTTTTTAGCTCCGTTTTCGACTTAGATTTTCTCATTTGGTTGAGTCTTGAAGCTAATCCAGTAACCCAAGCTCCAAAGAGGTCTTTAAAATGCTTATCTCCGGCCCAGTTCGTTCCGATATAAAACTCTTCGTCGCCATTTTCGTCTTTAAGGAAAAATGTAGTAATTCTTCCTAACTTGTTGGTTTGATAAACTGAAATGTCTCTAATGTTGTTTTTGATGTTTTCATAACCCCCAAGTTTTTTGGCTGAATCATCAATCTCTCCCTTAAAAACATCTTTGATGTAAATAGGGTCTTTACCCTTTTTACCTTTACTGCTTTTATTAGCTTTAAAATTGTTTGTAAGAGCACCCTGAACAAAGTTATAAGTTGACCTATCTACATCCGCTAAAGAAGTCATTAGATTAACACCAACACCAACGACTCTTTTACCTAAAATATTTTTAGCAGGACGTATAAAGCCCTTGGCCAACTGCCCCCATGTAAACTCATTAATTTGGTCTTCATTTTTATAATGCTGTACAAATGATTGCATTGTCCTCACCTTTAAAAATAGTTATAAAGCGTCTATAACTATTTATATTTAATCGGTTTGAAGCTCGACATTCCAATAAATCCAATCTCTCCACTTCTTATTATTTATAACTCTCGTCATACTTCTCAAGCGGTTAATGATGCCGCTGTTGAAGTCCTCAGCAAGAAGCGGGGCAATTGGCTTACGCTTAAGTGTCATTCCTGCCTCAGCAGGGGTCTTGTTTCCCTTCTTGGCGTTACACTTCAAGCAAGAGCAAACAATGTTCTGCCAGACAGTCTTTCCACCCCTTGACTTCGGAATAACGTGGTCAAAGGTGAACTTATTACGTGATACTGGCGTGTCACAGTACACACACTTTCCACCATCTCTAGCGTACACGTTCTGTCGTGTGAACGGCTGGTAGAAGCGAACATCTCTCTTAGGAGAAACGAACTCTATCAATCTGATAACAGCTGGCATCTCCATTGCGGTTTTCCAGCTATCCAGATTCACGTCATAGCTTGTGTGTACAAAGGTATCGTTTACGCCAATATCTGGCTTAGTAAAACGCAAACCTGTGTGCAACAGTCTGTCCTCATATGTTTCGAGGACTTCAGCCTTCTGACACTTCCATAGAGTTACAGCCTCTTCCCAGTCGATGATGTCGATGGGCATGTACGCTGCGTTAAGCTTCAGTACTTCTCCGCCCATAATTCACACTCCTTCTTACAGAAACATTTTTCTGAATTGCTTGAAGTCTACGTTCTCACCCAATGAGAATTTCAACTTCGGGTTAATATTCACTCCCAGCTCACACAGGAAGTTTCTACATAACAGGACTGGGGACCTGTCGCTTCTGTTATCCAATGTGAAAGGAACATTACTAAAAGTCTTTCCATCGAACTCTACATCAAAGTCAACCAATACCCGGTCTTCTGTATAATCTTGAAGTCCACCCTTCTTTATCTCAAGGATGTCCTTAATTTTCTTCACTACCTTGTTTCCAAAGACTTCAAAGGAAACAACGTCATCAATGATTTTTATGTTGTCGGCATGGAGTACATTATATAGTCCATTACCAGTATCGGCTTTGGCATCCAACTTCATTCCATGAATCTCAGGGAATGTCATCTTCTCCATGAAGCCAATCTCATTACTTTTGGCGGGCCAGTTGCTCTTATCGCAAATGCTGTCAAACAGATATTGCATTGCGTTCACGCCGGTTGCCTTCAACATTCCGAGGAAGCCCGGCAGAGCATTGACCTCTATCACATACGGCAAGTCATCCACAACCATGTGGTCTACACCGCAGTAATAGGAACCAACTATTTTAGCAGCGTCAAGCGCAACCTTTTTTTCCAACTCACTGAGTTTGTAAGGCTCCACTTCACCACCGAGAGAAAAGTTGCTTCGGAAGTCACCGTCAATACGGTTCCTTCTCATTGAAGCTATAATCTTGCCCTTGACTATAAATGTTCTCACATCATAATCGCTGTCAAGATACTCTTGTATCAACAGCTTAGCTTTGTACTTCCAAAGTGTTTGCAAGACTCCTGCCAATGATTCGATGGAGTCTATGCGACTTACGCCGATACCATGACTTCCTCTCATTGTCTTTAGGACAATCGGGAACTTGCCACCGATGGATTTCAAGGCGGCTGGTATAGCTTTGGCATTTGGTATCAGCGCCGTTCTTGGCACCGGGATTCCACTGGACTGCAATTTCACAGTTGTATTGTACTTGTCAGCACACAGTTCAATGACTTCCTTACTCGTCACGATAAATGCTCCCTTAGCCTCAAAGTATGTCAAGAGTGCCAAGGCAACAGGGTCGTGTATACAAGAGCCTCTGATAAGAACCACAGTATTCTCAGGGTCGAGTTCTATGTTCTTCTCAGGCTCTTTGACGTTTCTAATTACAATGTTAGGGTTGCCTTTATCAAAGTCCGAAATGTAATTTGAGCCCGGTACTAAAACTGGGAAGAATGGCATGTCTCTTTTTAAGCACTCTTCCTTTATCTTTCTAGCCGCCGGATAAAGATGCTCAGCGTCTTTCGGATTGTTCTCAGTTATAACGATAACATTGATGTTAGAGCTGTCCTGACTATCGGCAAATTCTCTAAGCACGTTGTTCCCTTATGTGTTGAAAGACTTGTATTTATACACAATTATTTATACTTTTTGTTCCATGCTCTGATTCGGTCCTCTAAACCAGCGTAATTAATGGACGAACGCCATCCTTTTTGGCAGTTGTCCTTGTAAAGCATTAAACAACAATTAGCTGGGTGTCTCAGAACTTTGGGCGGGATTGTGTGCTTCCAACCATAGCTGATAGACAGCATATGGTCCCGAGAAACGCCATCAGGGTTGTTTATATCATACCATCCGAATTGTTTCACTAAATCAGTGTCAAACTCTTCGGTATATTCTTCTATGTCGAACTTGAACCGGCATAGCCTGCTGTACTCTTTGTAAGTTAATCCCTTACGCTTCCTTTTCTGAGGTATCTTCTGCCTCTTGTGCTTCTTTCCCAATATGTGCTCTCTGGTTTATGTACTTCAACCAGATTCAATTCAAAATCGTAATTCAATAACTTAGAACTCAATAAATGGAACCTCCACACCATCCTTCATCTTAATCGTGTCCTCAGTAACCCCAACGCCTTCGATTCTTAACTTGGACTTTTCAACATACTCCTCATTGATTTCAAGTCCAATGTACTGTCTCTTTAGCTTCTTGGCTTCCTTTGCAGTCGTTCCAGAACCTGAGAATGGGTCCAAAACGACATCACCTTCTTTACTCCATGTGCGGATATGGTCTCTTGCCAGTTCAGATGGGAACACGGCAGGATGCCATTTCCAGTCATCAATGTCCTTCATACTTGCCGCTTGCTCAGGCTTGATAAGCCAGACATTGAAACGAGCGCCAAACTCCTTTAACGGATTGTTAGCGAAAGATTCACACCAAACCAACTCGTCATCAGTGCATCGCTTGTTCTTAAAGTTTCCTTGGTGTGGGAGCTTGTTCTTGTTGTAAGTGACGTTCTTTCTGTCTTTGATAATGTTTGTGGTATTCGGTCTACCTTTGGAAAGCACAAACATGTATTCAATGCACTGGTGATACCTTATCTGGTCCGGGAATCGGACTCCCGGCTTTTGGTAGTACATGGTATCGTGTAGGTTGAATCCTACGTTCATGAAATACAGAGCCTGACGGAACGAGTTGCCTGTTTCGGTTTTGCCCCCATCTCTGCCATCAACCGTTTGGTCATTGACAACCCAGACAACAACTCCACCCATTTTGGTGACTCTGAACAACTCTTCTGCCAACTCCTCAAATGGGAATGAGTAATTTCCTATGAGTTCCTTGCGCGGAGCCCCTTTGGTGTCTAGCTTGTGGTTGTAGTTCCTGATGCCGTCATATGGCGGCGAAGTCACCGTCAAGTCAATACAGTTGTCAGGGAATTTCTTTAGAGTGTCTACGTTACTTCCTAGAACGATGTCGTTCAGGCAGTTTTCAAAAAAGCCCATGATACCTCCTTTATATACAAAATAACATATTCGTTATCCTAATGTCAATCAGGTATTGTGACAATATACTTATCTGTGAAAAACTTTACGTGTTGATGAATGGTTGCTCCAGTTGATTCGTCTATCTTGGTGTATGTCCTTCCCTTATCCATAAACATCTGTCCAGTTTTCAGTTCACAGAAAAGCATTGTCATATGGCCTCCTTATAGCTCCGGGACTGTCACCCCCAGTGATTCTTCGAACCACTTAGCAACAATCCTCCGATGACAGAATTTGCCGGGAGCCTCCCAGCAAAGTAGAATTGAGAAGCGTCCAAGCTCGTCATAAACTTGCGAAGCGTCAAGAGGCAGTAGAATCTCCTCGACGTATCTTGAAGTATATAGGTCAGAATCGTTTGTCTGTTTGTATTGTTGGTAAATATCCCATGTAGGTGCTAATGGGATGTATTCTTTACCTGTGTAGAACTCAGGGGAATTGGCGGCTATGGATATTGCATTTGGAAGTTTAGATGATATTGCAAAGTACGAAGTTTGCATTAACCTCTCCAAGCCGAATCAGACTCTTCTTGCTGTTTTTGTTTCTGGTGCTCCTTGAACTCTTGGTTCTTTCGGCACTCATTCAGAAAGGCGGCTGAGCCTTGTCTGTCACAAATTCGACAACTACAGTAAAAGCGTCCTTTGTAGTTATGAAAGCAAAAACGATTTTCACAGTTGTAGCTCATATAAACTCCTTTCAAAAATTTTATGGCGGAGGACACGGGACTCGAACCCGCAACCCATTGCTGAGCGGACGCTTTCCAAGCGCCTTCCTAACCATTCGGTTATCCTCCGTAGAAGTATTTATATCAAATATCAGTAGCTTTTCGATGTTTCTTGTATGCCTGACTCATTGCAATTGCAGTATCAGAATCGGTTTTGCCCCAGACTTCTTCCACAGTCCATGTACCACTACCGTCTATTTTGATGACCTTACCGACTACAGCTTTGTCTGCTGGAATCCATGCAACGTACGCCTGTGTTCTTCCTTTGGTGTACGGCCTCATCAACAAACACTGCCTCATCTGGTAAGTCTTTTTCATATCAAGTTAATGGCGGAAGATGAGGGACTTGAACCCCCAACACCTTATCGGTACTACATGTTTTCGAAACATGCTCCTCGTCCAGCCGGACATCTTCCGTTTGCTTTTTCCAATTGAACCCACACTGAGGACACCAGTTTCCCGGTATCTGCCAGTGTCCACACTCAGGACATTTTATTTCGCCTAGCCATGTTGCCATTACGCTGCATCCCTGAGTTCTTCAAAGTAATCAAATTCAGCTTCAACGAAGTCCAAATCTTTGACTTCTTGTCTTGTCAGTGGGTCCCAGCCCACTCTTCTTGGATTGCGACACATTCTTATTGTGAGGATGCATAGAACCTCCTGAAATTTTGGTGCTCCGGGCCGGACTTGAACCGGCACGCCCGTTTAAGGACAATAGGGTTTAAGCCTACCGCGTCTGCCATTCCACCACCGGAGCATAAATTTGGTACCAGCGGGGGGACTTGAACCCCCACTCCCCGAAGGAAACTAGATTTTGAATCTAGCGCGTCTGCCATTCCACCACGCTGGCATATCGCCCTAACAGCTAGGAACCTTTTTGACGACGACTCGTTCACTCACACCACATCCACACTTCAGGTTGTGAGGGAGGCTACAGTTACGCTAAATGCCTCGCACTCGGACTATACCGATTGTGGCACAGTATAGAACCGTTGCTATCTTCGCTATCCTGCATTTGTGCGCTTCGGTAGATAACCGATATTTACGTTCTTTAGAGCGCCTAGTTCACAGGTGCGTTTGTCGCTGTATGTTCCCGAGCCCTTACTCATAACTGTTAGGGCTTTGTTTATTTACCTCTTCTTGGTCGGTTTCCGCCACCATTTCCTCGGCCTGCTCCTCCACCACCACGTCTTGTGCCGGGTACTGGATTTGCGCCGGGACAGCTTCCTCTCTGTCCACCAGTGCGCGGTCCTGCTCCATTCGGTCCTCTTCCATCTCTGTTAGGCATTTTGCCCTCCTTTGATATTGTTAAAAATACTGAGAATTATATGGCGGAGGATAGAGGACTTGAACCCCTAACGCCGTTAAGCGCTACTCGCTTTCAAGGCGAGCCCCTCGTCCAGCCGGACATCCTCCGTAACTTTCTTATTCGTCGCCTTCTTCAGGCTCTTCTATTGCGTAAATCTCAAGGTCGGTCAAAACTACCTTTAAAGGCATTCCCGCTGTATCGAACTCAACTCCCATTCCCGAATTCTTGAGGAATCTCAGGATGTCACCTTCTTTGACATCCATTGGAATTCTTTGAGCGTTCTGATAATGGCCCGGACCTACTCCAACAACCTTCCCCCTGTAGTAGGGGTCTTTCTTTTCAACCAACACCAGTCCGCCCGGTGTTACTGTCTCTCCCTCATCGGGAATGATTTCAACAATGACTTTGTTATACAGCGGAACTAACTTCATAAGACCTCCTTAAGATTTCTTAGATTCAACATACTTCCTGAGTTCAGTTTTCTCCGTCCAAGGCAATCCTTTCCAAGATGCCCTCAATTCCTTGTATTTAGCTTCATCGCCTCCTGAGGCGCGCCTTAACAGCTTAACAGCCTTCTTACGCATGGAACCTCCTATGAACTTATTTGCTCTGCCTTACAGACAGTACAGCGCCAACCCTTCTGGTTTCCTTGTCCCTTTGTGGTTGGGTTCATGACTCGCATACCCTTGCCGTACTTTTTGTCCTGAAAGGCATTTTCGCATGTACACTTTCTGATTGCCATTTTCAACTCCTCTCGTATATATAGACCATGACATCCTTGTTGTCAAAAACTTCGTTTATCATTCCTTCAATCTTTTTCCAGTTTCCATGAGCTAACCCTGCACCAATCTTCGGGAAAGCTATTGTCTTGTCAAAGAAAGACTGTTTAATCTTTGGCAGGACTTTGGCAAAAGCATCATAGTCAAATGGTATTTTCGGAACATTCTTATCCCAACCTGACCTCCACTTATGACTGAAGATGTCAAATTGAGTATATGCATTGACTATGGTGACGAGTTTATCAGGATAGAAAATGTTCTGTCCTGTCCACTGTGTAAAGTTTCCAAGCTTCGTAGCATCACCCTTTCTTGTTCGTTTGTCTACATCAAACGCTTCAGAGTAATATTTTGCCACTTGGAGGGCTATTCCTGCTCCCATGTTACAAATGCAGTTACAGCCGTGTACGATGACATCTTCACCACCTTTGAAAATGTCAAAGTGTATATATTTAATCATATAGATTCCTTATGGAGCACCCGGACGGATTCGAACCGCCGTTACAAGACTTACGTCGCCAGAGGGTTGCAACCTCCCGCCTGAAACCGGACTCGGCCACGGGTGCTTAATTCTTTAATTACTGCTCGATGAACTGTGTGACTTGAACAAGATTCCGCAAAGCATATTCAAACCCAGAGCTTGCAGGAATGTTATCTTTGTCAGTCCGAAAATGACGGGCATCAACCAGTTCCACAACAGCATTGTAGGTACTGCGAAAAGCAATGCCAATCCAACAATGAGTACAACAAGCAGCAAAATCTTTGCCAACACTTCCATACATCAACTCCTGATAAAGGTTTTCAATGGCTGAGGTGGTAGGATTCGAACCTACGTGTGACTTTAGTCAACCAGATTCAAAGTCTGGCGCCTTCGACCTGACTAGGCAACACCCCAGTATATTTGGTGCGGATGGCCGGATTCGAACCGGCGGTATCTTCGTTGGCAACGAAGTGCAATTGGCCACTATGCGACATCCGCAATATCTAAAAGCACAGTCCAGTTTTCTCTGACATATCTCAGTCAGACCACCGTAATTACCAAATTGGACCGGACGCTGTGGGACGCTTACATTGGTGGAAAATACCTTCCTTAATCCAATGTAGATAATTTTCCAGCGCGGCATTGCTGTGCTTCACAATCTTATGGTAGGGATGGTCGGAATCGAACCGAACCTCTACTTGCTTATCAGACAAGCCTCCACAACCAGTTGAGTTCATCCCTATGGTGCTCCGTACTGGATTCGAACCAGTGGTCTCCACTACGTCAAAGTGGCGCGTTTGGCCATCTACGCTAACGGAGCATGGTGCCCGGTATAGGATTTGAACCTATGATATTCTGCTTGTAAGGCAGACGCCTTATACCACTAGGCCAACCGGGCGATATTTAAAAATAACATCTTCTTAGGTTTTTGTCAAGTTTACTTACTTGGTTGCCCTTAGCACTTTTTCGACATCATCCGTGTCGTAATCGTACAAGAACTCAATTTCCATAACCTGATTCTGCATGATGTTCGGCTTGAGTTCAATGGCTTTAATAAGCTCTTTGACAATCTCATAAGCATCTCCTGAATGGATAATACTATTCGGAACATGCTTCCTTAATCCTTGTTCATCATTGACAACAGCCATAGCGATTTGCTTTCTGACTGTATCATACTCGTCGTCACGAATTGCTACTCCACCCATTTTTTCATCCAGATACTTATTGTATTCTGTTGGCATACTCAGCTCCTTGAAGTTCGGAGGGAAGGAATCGAACCTTCGGGAAACGGGCAGTCCGACCAACTCCCACCCACGCATCGGGCCAAAGTCTCCCACATCCAATGTCCTCAAGGTATTTATACTATTGTCGCCCCACATGTTCCCAATCAATGCCATCGGGAATCTTATCGGAGCGTTCAAGGATACCGGGCATTTTGTAGTAACATTCTTGATTCCGGTAAGGAGTTTTGTTGTAGCACAGATGGACTTTTTCGGATTCTGCTTTGGTGCTGTAAATGCTCCTTCTGTATTCACACTTAGCATTCGGCCCATGAAGTCCGCAGAAAAATATTTCCATGCTACAACACTCCTAAAAGGCAATAGAACAGGATAATATACCGCTTTCGCGGGTTGCCGCACCTTGCGGCGTGTCCGGCATAAGGTGCCGGACACTGGAATCGAACCAGTCATTTTTTAGTTTTGCCGAATCTATCCTTCATCTGTTTCTTACAAAGTTTGGTAGGCGATAAGAGATTTGAACTCTTCCCGTTACCTTATAAGAGTAACTGGCACCACCAGCGCCCATCGCCTATGTTTTATGAAAATACTGACTTCTACAACTTTTACTACAAAAGAACTTTTTAGTTCCTCTTTTAATTCTTTGACGATGCTCCCTTTCCAATCTTTCAAAGATTTTATGACAGTTAAAGCATTCAAGATTTACAACTGGAGAAGTTCTATAACTTGTATTTAATACATTACATCGTAAGTGACTAAAAGCAATATTATTCACATCAAAAAATAACTGAACAGGATTTTCACTGTTTTCCCACGGTGTCATGTGGTCTAAACTTAGTTCGCTTATTTCTTCAATCTTTTTGCCACATCTATAACAAACATCCTTATTAAGTTGTTTAATAAGGTCGAACAGAACCATTTTCTTAAGCTTTGATGCTGCGGTTCCATGCTTCATTCCAAGTTGCTTATTCTTTTTATCTGACATATTAAAGCTGTTCCTGTAAGCAGGATTCTGTCATTTAAGACGTACATTTGACTGGCTGATATAGAATCAGCCGGGACTTTCGTACCCCGCGTACTACCCGTTCTTATCGGCCTGCTCACCACCTATCCTTTCGGAAGAACTGTTCGTACTTGCATCCTCGGTAGTGCAAACAGCTTTCGCCTCCTACCTTCAGCAGAGATGTCCTGACTTTCCTAACGAATCTTTTTCAATTCGCTCGTACGTCCAGAACAGCTTAAATCTTAATCGTATCTCCCTTAATACCAATCTGAAAACCATGCTCATCCAGCTTCGCTATCCACTCATCCTTCAAAACAATGTCTGACTCATCGGACAGGATATTGTCCTGATAGTGGACAAGCACCATCTTCTTTTTGATGTCTGCTGGCAATGTCACCAACTCAGTAAAGTTGGCATGAACTCCCGAACAGAAAGGAAGCGTCTCACAGTCTTGTATAATGACATCGGCTTCCTTGTAGAAGTCCATTATCTGATTCGGATTGAACTGAGTATCTCCGGTAAGGAAAACTCTCTTGCCCGAATCAGGGTCTGTGAACATGAGTCCGTATGAAGGCACTAGAGCATATCCATTCATGATGTGAACGGATTGCACCAAACTGAATGTGATGCCTTCCCACTCGAAAGAGTCATTCGGACGAACCATGTTTACATCAAAGTAATCCGTCAATGACATCACGTTGCCTTGGATGGATTCTAGGCCACCTTTCCATGTGTTATTCCATCCCTTTCGAAGCAGTTCTCCATTGCCGTACAACTTAATTTTCCCTTCAACTGAAGGGTCGAAGAATGTACAGAATGCAAGTGTTTCAACTCCGCCAGCATGGTCCCCATGAAGATGCGAGATGTACAGCGCATCTATATTCTTGTAGGACATATTGACGTTCTTCAATGCGAATCTGATGTCGCCACCAGCATCAAAGAGCAGGCTTTTTTCATTGTGCCTTACTAAGATGTTGGTTTGGAAGTTCCGCATTGTGAATGCTGAACCCGTACCCGCGAAGATTAACTTCATATCAACTCCTTTCAAGAAGTAAAATTATATAGCGGAGGCCGGATTCGAACCGGCGTCTCCCAAATGGGACTTGGTTATGAGCCAAGTGAGTGGCCTCTACTCTACTCCGCAATATATTCTTTATACATTCCTTCGTGTATTTCGTTATGACAGTTGCCACAAACTATAATACATTTTCTCATTTCATTAGTTAATGGCACCCTTACAAGGACTCGAACCTTGATTTTAGGTTTAGGAAACCCATGTACTATCCTGTTGTACGATAAGGGCATTAGTGGCACGCCCGGTAGGATTCGAACCTACGGCCGCGGGATTAGAAATCCCGTGCTCTATCCAGCTGAGCTACGGGCGCATCACTTCTTTTCTCTAAACCTTATTTCATAGATTCGATTATTCCTTCGAATAACTTGAACGATTTTATGACCTTTCTCACGAAGGTCGTTTTTTCTTCTTGCCAGTTCTTTTTCACCATCTGCATATGTGCTTTGAGTAACTCCGTAGGCACATCCCATCATTAATAAAGTTGTCACGGCTCCGATTGCTTTTAGCATATATCTTCTATTCATTGATTCCTTGGTACTGGGTAGGGGAATCGAACCCCTGTAGCCTGATAGAAAGTCAGGTGAACTACCACTATTCTAACCCAGCATTAAAAATAATATGTATGTGTTGTCTTGTCAACCCGAAAGCTTCAGGCATTAAGTATTTATCTGGTGGGCCCGGAGAGGCTCGAACTCTCGACTCCCTGATTAAAGGTCAGGTACTCTGCCAACTGAGTTACGGACCCATGGTGCCGGTGGGGAGATTCGAACTCCCAATCCCTGAGGGCCAATGTTTCTAAGACACTGATGTATGCCAATTCCAACACACCGGCAAAACTTACCACGGAGTGCCCCATACTCGCTTTTTCTTCTTGTCGATTTCTGTGCGACAGTTAGGACACCTTCTTACGAATTTTCTTACTTCTTTCCCACACTTCGGGCATTTTTTTACGAACTTTCTCATACTTATATTTATGGCGGAGCATACGGGACTCGAACCCGTACTCTGCGGTATACGTCTCTGCCTTGACAGGGCAGCGTGTTAGCCAGTTACACCAATGCTCCGAAAAGCAACTCAGGATGCGTTTCTTTTTATTCCTCTGCCTCACCAGTTGGGCTATCCCCCGATAAGGTCGGGGGAGTGGGATTCGAACCCACATACACAAGGTTCCCTTTTTAAGAAGTTTGTGTTTGCTGAATACATCCTTCTGTTGCTTCTTTATCCATTTCCTCTTTGTACTTTCTGATGTAACGCATCAATGTGATTGCCTTATACTCAGCCATAAATGTTGCGTTACCGACTTCTTTCTTGTCACTGATTGGGACTGGAAACATAAAGCCTCCGTCAGTTTTATACCACAACTCACCGTCCCTGTAATATTCAAATCGAGCCATTTGGCCTTTTACTAAATCTTTGATGTTCATAGAACCCTCACATTGTCATCAATGTAGTGAATTTCGGTCCACGAAAATAACCTCATAACGTGTGACATTGAAGGTTGGTTAATGTTCTTGTGCGTCAAAACAGTTTCATCGTCAAGGACAATTTTGTTTTGAAGGAAAAAACATGCTTGAACTTTCTTAACCTTCATCCCTGCATATCCATAGTTGATTGTTTTCCCTTCGGCTCTCTTTTCAGCGATTTTCTTACAAACATAGTTCCATTGGGCTTTTGTTATCATTATACTTCCTTCTCACGGATTTGTCCGTGATGTCTGTCACAAAAGTTGGCGGAAACGACGGGATTCGAACCCGCGACCTTCGGATTGACAGTCCGACGTCCTTGACCTGACTAGACCACGCTTCCGTTTATTTGGCACCCCCAGAAGGACTCGAACCTTCAGTCTCTTGATTCGTAATCAAGTATGTTGTCCAGTTACACTATGGAGGTATTGAATTCTGGTACCCTCGGTAGGATTTGAACCCACGACTTCCGCGTTCGAAGCGCGGCACTCTGTTCCGCTGAGTTACGAGGGCATAATGTAAAATATATTTTACAAAAAGGTTAGTTATTGTCAAATATATTTTACGTTATTTAGCCGCACTGGGAGTCGAACCCAGTTTTTCTCTGTTTGTAGGACAGACAAGAATCCCGACTCTTACTACGGCTGTGATTTGGTTGTGAGAGAAGGAATCGAACCTTCGACAGCCACCGCGGGTTTTTAGCTGCTCAGCACCTCAGTCTCACAATGATTTTGGTACGCCTGCTGGGACTCGAACCCAGAACCTTCACATTAAAAGTGTGATACTCTAAACCAATTGAGTTACAAGCGCATTTTATCTTAATTTAAAATATTCGTGTTTATTTCTATTACCATTGCCTTTATTTAAAGCTTTATAAGTTGGTGTTAATGAATGACAATTAGGACAAATTAAATCCAGATTTTCTTCTTTATTATTTAAAGAGTTGCCGTCAATATGTTCAACTTCTAAAATAGGCTTTCCTGTTATTGGATTAGGAGTATCCCACCCACACCTAGAACACTTATTTTCATATTTTTTCCAAAGGTATTTTCTGACATAGCTTGAAATAGTATATCCTTGACTCTTTGACCCATCTACTTCTCCATTTTTCCATTTTGAAATATATTCATCATACTTATCATTTTGATGGCATTCTGCTGAACAATATTTTTCTCCACGACGTTTTGTAGGATTCTCACAATATTTGCACGAAAATTTTTGAATTATTTTTATACTTTTTTCATGTCGGGATTTTCTTTTAGAACGAGATAATAAAGTTCTACTAACTTTATCACTAATTTCTTTTCTTTTATTTTTTGTACTAAATGCTTTTGCACATTTACAGCAACAAAATCTTCCAGACCCATAACTTCCATCATGCTCATTATTACAGTTTTCACAAACCATTTGAACCTCCTTAGTGGTATATAATTATTTATACCAAGCAGGTTCAAAACTTACAAGCAATTTAAAGTAAAGCCTTTAAGGCTTCTACGATTTCTTTCTTTGGTACATCAGGGAGATGCTCATAAATCAAAGCCAGTATTTCTTTCCTTGACTTATCTTGATTAGCTCTAATGACTTTATATGTCTCAGCCATTACTTCAAGTTTTTCAGCATCGTTCATAATTTTCTTTCTTTGAGTTTTCTCAGCATTCGAAAAAACTTAATAACCATATAAGCAACTTCGATTGAGAAAATAAAAATCACTAATGGTTTGCTTGGTCTTTTCATAATAGTTTCAAGTCTCCTGTAACTTTATCTATTTCTTCTGAGCTTGCCGGTCCGATGGCACAACAAGTCAGAGTTGGTTCCTTGAACTCCGTCAACCCAGCATCTTTAATGAGAGCGCTGGGAAGATTGAGTGCCAATGATTTGTTGTAAACTCTCAGTAGCTCAACTTCTGAATCGACTCGCACACAAATCTTAGTAAACTTGCCGCGAATCCAAAGCTCCATTTCTTCATACAAGCGGATGTTCATTTCACAGTATCTATATCCGCCTAACTTGAATCCACCAACCAATCTGGGCTCCTCTCCGGAAATGGAGAAGTTTGCTCTGTCAAGAAAAACCTTCAACGACGCGTGTGCTCCTTGAGCAATCATCTTACCTTTACGCATCTGCAAATCAGTTCGCATTACAATGACTTGCTTGACATTAACGACTGACATAAGTATTCCTTTGCAAAGTTTGGTGCTACCGGGGAGACTTGAACTCCCACGGGCTTTCGCCCACATGATTCTGAGTCATGCGTGTCTGCCTATTCCACCACGGTAGCATAATTTCGTGTAACCTTAATTAACATTTTTGTATATTAAGGTTACACGGAATATTTGGTGCGGTCGGCCGGACTTGAACCGGCACGAGGTTTCCTCACTAGGCCCTCAACCTAGCGCGTCTGCCATTCCACCACGACCGCATTTAGTACCCCCGGAAGGATTCGAACCTTCGACCAATTGATTAAGAGTCAATCACTCTCGCCGCTGAGTTACGGAGGCATTAAATTGACAAGTCTAGCTTGCCACGATAGTTTTCAAAAATAGCTCCCATCACATTGCCGTTGTCTTTAAGTTCAAAATGTTCTGTACGATGACAGTTAGAACAAAGCATTTCGCACTTATCGAGTTCTTTTTTGATTCTGTCCCAACTCATTCTGTCCAAAACTCCAGCAATTCGAAACTCTTTATCCTTAAGGTGATGAAACTCAAACATGGCAATTTGATTTATTGAAGTAAACTTAACTCCACATCTTTGACATTTCTTCCCCTTATAGTTTATGGAAGCTACTTTGTTCCTGATTCTTTGAACCTTTACCATACAAGCTTGACAAAGAATTCGATTACCTTTTGATTCTTTTTCACAAAACTTACACTGCATAAAACCTCCTTGGCTTTATACAGTATTTATACTATCCATGTGTGGATAGTCCAAAATGGTACCTCGACTTGGACTTGAACCAAGACCTTACCGGGTAAGAGCCGGCCATGCTACATTAACACCACCGAGGCATTATCTATCCTTCCAACTACAGGAACGGAGGCAAAAATTCTTTATCTTCTCTATGTAAGGCTTCTGACTTTTGTAGAATGCTTGCACATCCTTATCAACAAAGTCATAGAAACCATTCCAATCTAAATCCACAACCTTATACCAATCCTCAAGCCTCTCAGGCTCTTGCATCCCATTCTCCACACAGCTTCGGTAAACGTCCGTGTTCGGAGTCGGTATAAGCTTTTTGATGTTGACTGATGCTCGTCTATTCTGATGAAGCATCAACATCATTGATTCCAATGTTCCCTTAATGTCATCCAATGTTTCCTCAGGGAACCCAGCAATGTAATTATAGTTTGAGATGAATCTATAATTACTCAGAATCCTATTGGCTTCATGTGCCATCTCAACCGTGTGCTTCTTACCCATTATCTTGAGCATTCTATCTGAACCAGCTTCAACACTGATTCCAAGCACTCCAATACCTACCCTTTCGAGCAGTCTGAAATCATCCTCAGTCATCTTCACAATCTTCGTGACTGGGATGGAGATGTACATTTGAAACCCGAACTTCTCCTTCTCAATCGCCTTCAAAACATCTTTGGATATTGGACTGATGTAGAAGTTATCGTCAGCTACAATCACAGCCTCATACCCGAATGATTTGAGATGTCTCAAATGCTTTATCACATTATCTACTGCCATGTATCGGAACTTCGTCCTCATGTTGTTCTGCACACAGTAGTAACATGACAATGGACATCCTCTTGTAAGCTCAATCGACGCCACTTTAGGAGTCGTGAACTTGTAGAAGGGACTTCTACCTGAGTAGAATTTTTCCCTCTTAATGTCCTCATATCTCAAAAAAGGTAGAAAATTTAAGTCAAAAACCCCTTTTGAGTAGAAAATTTCCGGCAATTCTTTCTTTGCCTTTAGGTTTCTCACAATGTCAATGAAAGAGTTCTCTGATTCTCCATGACAAACGATGTCCACCAATGGGTGTTCAACCGTCTGCTGTGGTATCAATGTCGGGTGAACTCCTCCCCACACCGTCTTAATGCGAGGGTGTTTCCTTTTGAGATATTCGGCAATCTTCAATGAAGCATTTATCTGAGGCCCAGTCATTACACTGAAGCCCACACAAACAGTTTCATCGGAGATGGCTGATTCAATCTCACCGACAGTTCGCATGAAAGCGAAGTTGTCACGACATTGAGAAGTAAACATTATCTTCGATGATATTCCGTTGTCCTTAAGGATTGCATCCAAGTACATGACTCCAAGTGGAGGAGTCATTGGCGGAAGACCACCGTGAGTGTAAATCAGTATTACTTCCATGAACCACTCTTTCTAAAAATAAGCACAGGATGATTTTAACGTGTTCGATTAGCAGTCGAATGTTTTTGGTTTGCTGTAGTCATCCTTCAGCTATTATTATCTATGGCACCCGTGGTAGGATTCGAACCTACATTTTCAGCTCCAGTTACAATTACTGAGGTAGAAGCTCAGCTTGGCTACACGGGCATTTGGTCCTAAGCTAGGGAATCGAACCCTATTAGAAACGGATATGAGCCGTTCCGAGATGCCAACCTCCCACTTAGGATATTAGCGTTACGACCTTTTTGTTCTTCCAGCCGTAATTCCAAACAAACTGCTTCGCAAACTCTCTCGCATCCCTCTTGGTTATGCGATAGTATCGTGTTGTTAACTCTCTACGAGCATCTTTGTTGCGATACACATAGTCGGCAAGCCATTCGGTAAACTCTGCCTCCTCTTCGACAAACCACTCATATTGCGTATACCAATTGGATTGCTTAAAATCTATGGAGTCAAAGTCGGCTGAAACCCTTGAACACATTTCTTGTAGTACAAATGTCAGATGTTCTTCCATTCTACTAAAATAACATCTTCTTAGGTTTTTGTCAAGATGTATGGAGCCGAGGAAGGGAATCGAACCCTCGTTTTCTGATTACGAAACAGACGTTCTACCATTAAACTACATCGGCATTAGGGACTCAGGATAATTTTTCTTAATGTGCTACCTTTACACCATCCCGGCATAATAAGCCGGGAGAGGGACTCGAACCCCCACCTTTCGCTTGACAGGCGAATTAGAATTAGTTGTTTGCTGAATTTATCCTTCTATCCCTATATCTATGGAGCCAACTCTCAGAGTCGAACTGAATCTTCAATCTTACCAAGATTGCGTGCTACCGTTACACCCGAGCTGGCTTATTATATCTGAAGTTTCTTCCATTGCCCCTATTAAGATTTCCAAAGCTTTCTGTCAAACTATGACAGTTAGGACAAAGAAGTTCAAGATTTTCTTCTTTGTGGTTCCGTGGATTGCCGTCAATATGATTAATCTGTAAAGGTATTCGATTTGAAAACTTATTGATTTCTTTCCACCCACACTTACAACACTTAGAATCAAACTTTTCGAAAATATATCTTCGAACATGATTAGAAATTACTTCTCCACATTTACAAGTTCCACCGGAGGTATTTCCTTGTTTCCATTCTAATATATAATTCTCGTACTGATACTCAACTTGACACTGTTGCGAGCAAAACTTTCTATTTTTGATTTTAAGTTCTTTTTTACAAAATAAGCAATTCATATTTATTCCAAAAATGGAGCCGGAGATGGGACTCGAACCCACACTATCGTCCGCTTACAAGGCGGGTGCTTAGCCAATTAAGCTTCTCCGGCAAAAAGAATGGCGGAGGATAAGGGATTCGAACCCCTGCTACCTTTCGGTAGGCCACAGTTTAGCAAACTGGCGCAATACCTGACTCTGCCAATCCTCCGTGCGAGCTTTTTTATTATTGCAGTATGCTCAAACTACTGATTCCGTGATGGTTTTTAATTATCGCAGACTACCATCACAAAACTGCTATATAATTCAGGACAACCTCTTCCCCTGGCCGAACCCAAGCTCTATGCTCAAACCCTTCTACACCCCTGTCTAATTTTCAAAGTTTTAGTGGAAGTGTCACTGATGGGCGAGTCGTTCGGGACTTCTCACACACGAGGTTCCTGAATGTTGGTGGAGAGCACTGAATTTCACAGACTGTTTTACCGGCTTTAACGGGAATCCATATTTGGTGGAGATAAAGAGAGTCGAACTCTAATCACTCTGGTTGCAAGCCAAAGTAGCACTCACGGCGCGTCTATCCCCGAAATATTTATTTACTTCTTTTTCAATTAAATGCTTAAAATTACTGTGCATATATTGGTGGTGTGTTGGACACATTGGTATTAAGTTTTCAGGTGAATTATTTTTGTGATTTCCATCATAATGATGAACTGAAACTATTTTATCCTCACCACAAATTATACATTCTTTTTTATGAAACTTAAAACAAATTGTTCTATATTTGGATAATCCATATTTTTCAGCTTTCTTTTTACCACCAATAGAACAAGCGCATTTTCTCGAACAAAAATATTTTTCTTTTTTAGGAAACTGATTTCTTCTTTCAGTAACTAAAAATGGTTTTTTACAAACTTCACAAATAACTCCAAAATCTTTAAGCTCTCCAAACTTAATATTTAATATTTTTTGTTGAGCTTTTTGTAAACTTTTAGTTTGATTTCTTTTTGGATTTTTATTACACCATCTTGTATGATTAGCTTTTTCACTAGTTGTTTTGAAATCAAATTCATTTTTACAATACTTACAGCTCCACATAAATCCTCCTTTAAGAGTATTTATATGTGGAGAGGTTAAAAATTGCAAGAAAATACAATTTTATTTCTTTCCAAAGTAGTGGAGCTGGTCGGACTCGAACCGACAAACTTCTTCCGTGCAAGGGAAGCGCTCTCCCAATTGAACTACAGCCCCAAAAAATGGTCGGTGTGGAGGGATTCGAACCCCCGACAACATGGACCCAAACCATGCACTCTGGCCAGACTGAGCTACACACCGATGGTACTGCGTAGGGGAATTGAACCCCTGTATCCTGATAGAAAGTCAGGTGAACTACCACTATTCTAACGCAGCATTTATATTTATTAAACCACTATGAATTTCCCCATGACAGTTGCGACAAACAACAACACACTTATCAATTTCTTTAAGCAGTTTGTCCCAATTACATCTATTCACTAATCGACTTACTTCAAAATCCTTATCATTTTTGTTGAGGTGATGAAAGTCTAATGACTGAGTACATTTATTATACCCACATACAACACAACCTTTTTCAACCTTTTTATTTTCAACAAAATTAGAAACAGACTTTTTATATTGTTTGCTTTTTGTTAGGTATCTGTCCTTATTATCCTGATAATGCTTCTTAACATTTTTGCGATTACATTCACGACAATAATACTGATAATCTTTTCCTTTCACCAGTATAGCTTAGTTGGCTGGTTGACATACATTGTCATTTCAAGCAAGGTAACTAGGATACGCGCCTAGATGGGTTGCGCCCCACCGCATTTTTGCTGTCTTTAGGACAATGATTAAAATTTGGTACTCCCACGGGGAATCGAACCCCGGTCTGAAGGCTGAGAACCTACTATCCTAGTCCACTAGACGATGGGAGCATGGTACAGCGGGTGAGATTTGAACTCACGTTGGCTTTACGCCCCTGCTTATCAGACAGGTCTCTGTTACCATTCGAGTACCGCTGTATATTTAGACAACTCAGGATGGAATATTTGTGTGGATTTGAACCACATAAATTGCTTAAAAGGCAATTATTTTCCGTTAGGGTTTGCTGGACCCATCCTTCTGTTGTTATTATCATGGTCAGGAGGGTGGGATTCGAACCCACGTGAACTCGGCTCCAGACCGAGTGACTCAAGCCAGACTAGCCTACCCCCTGATGGTCTGGATGGAGGGATTTGAACCCCCGTTTCCTCAATGAGGACTCCGCCCCGAACGGAGTGGTCTACCAAGCTGACCCACATCCAGATAATAACACTTTTTACTAACAGTAACATTGGGGATGTTACTATTGAAATTTGGGGTGATAGAAGGGAGTCGAACCCTCACCTACTGATTCACAGTCAGTAATGCCACACCACTTACACCACTATCACCATATAGACCGATACTTTTGAATCGCCTCGGTTCACCAGAAACTTCCTCTTGGACAGCGATAAATTAATCGGGACTATCCTGCCGATTGAACGATAGGTTACTTAGTACTTTACTCTGAAAAAATCGCGCGCTTCTAACAGAGTGATTCAGTGTCGCGAACACCAAAACAACCTTTTACCCAGTAGGACTCGAACCTACATCTTTCCCTAACTTGGAGCACTAGGTGGGATTCGAACCCACGGTGATTATCTGATTGGAAGTCAGACCCCTTCGACCGGACTCGGGACACTAGTGCTTGTGTTTGCGATATGGTACTAAAAGCGTACTATATCGCAACTGAAAATTTGGCGTGGTGATGAGGAAGTGAACCTCACATCTTCGGCTTATAATTAGGCGCGCACCTTTTGGCCGATATTCTACCAGTTGAACTACCTCCCAAAATTGGCTGGCCGAGAGGGATTTGAACCCCCGTGTGAGCTTACGCTACGGCGGATTAACAGTCCGCTGCCTAAACCAGACTAGGCTATCGACCAGTGTAAAGTGCAATAAGATGCACTATTATGTGTGTTAATGACAGAAACTGTCATTAATGCACATCATTATGTATCTAAAGTGCAATACATTGCACCTTTTGTTATCATGGCTGGGGCAGAAGGATTTGAACCTTCGGTCTCCTGATTCAGAGTCAGGCGCTCTTGGCCAACTGAGCCATGCCCCAATATGGTGCCACCGCGCGGAATTGAACCGCAGACACCCTGCTCTTCAGGCAAGTGCTCTACCTACTGAGCTACAGTGGCATTTGGCAGGCCCGGAGGGATTCGAACCCCCATTGACTTTACGTCACGGTTTTGGAGACCGTTGCATCCCTGTCTGCCACGGACCTGTAAAATTGGGCTGTGACGTTATCCTCGCCTTTTCTGGCCGATGTGCCAGCGTCCTATTAATATTAGACGAACAGCCCGTGGTTCTAATTTACTTATGGTGGGCCGGGAAGGAATCGAACCTTCACAGCCCGGAGGCGACAGGGTTACAGCCTGCTGATTTTGCCAATTTACCATCCGACCCGTCATAAGTAAACTAAGTTAAGAGAGTATCTTAGGGAATGCCTACACACGACATCTATTCGCCGGTGCCAACTTCGGCACCCCTAAGACACCTTTATATGAAAAGAGATTTTTACTTTCTTCTCAGATGTACTTAGTTAGTTCCACCAAAATGTCAAAGAGCTATAATACAAAAAACGCAATAAAAAAGGTCGGACTCTTTTGTGAATCCGACCTTAAAGTCCTTCTATTTCTCAGTCAGATTCACATGAGCCCCTGCTCCTGTCCTCTATCTTTATGTTCCATATTAAACCAAGTATAGAGCACGGGCAGGACGCCAATACTAGGCGCGCACGGGCGCAAACTTGATGTTATGGATTGTAGAATTCTGACTGACATAATCTATTCCTTAAAAATAGTTGTTTTCTTGCAACGGCTGGGAGTTGAACCCAGTTACCCAAGGATATGAGCCTTGGTCGAATACCGACCCGCCCCCTGCTGTGTTTGAAAAAATCTCAGGATGATTTTTGGTTTGCTAAGAAAGCAAATTTTTTAGTTTGCTGAACTCATCCTTCTGATTTTATTTATATAATTATACCATCTTCCGGTACGAATGTCAAGAAAAAAGGTGAATCGCAAGGTGCCAACCTCCCGTCACGCTTCTCTGCGCGCCCCGGACGCTACCCCGGAATTCTCGGTTCACCGGGTGAGAACTGAAACATGTCAGTCCTCGAATATAGATAATATAACATTTTCCCGCGGGTTTGTCAACCCCTTTTACGTCTTTTCTTTCTTTTTATTTTAAAAAGCCCAAAAAGCTTGACTTCGTCGTCTGTGACTCTTATAATAGGTACCCGTACCTTAATCTTATCTTTAAGATTTCGGAGCTTTCGCATCGCCAATCTGTCGGATATAGCTTTCATCGCCATCGGCAATCTTACCAAGCACATCCTGTGCAATGTTAGCAGCTTTCTGCTTTCGAGTCTGAGGACCGATATAGATAATGTCATCCACTTCCAATCCGCCCTTCGTCTGAAGCATCATCGAAGGAATACTCGCCTCAAAAAGGATGTCAATTATTTCAGAGTTTGGTGTTCCTTTAGTAACAACCCAAACATCTCCTACTTCATCCTCAATATTCTTACCAATTCCGAAGGGAAGGCCACTGGCTTCATTGAGTCTTTTTTCATCTACCCACTTTTTGAAGTTGTCCATTACTTCTTCTCCATCTTTTTATCAGCGAACTTTGCGAAGCTTTCTTCGACTTCCTCGGTCTCTTCCTCACCTTCGATTTCTTCTGGTGCTGGTTCTGATGGAACTTCGGCAGGCTCTTCGGACTGCTTGGCACCAATCTTCTCAGTAACAATCTCAATCACGATTTCCACAGGAACATTATCATCCTCACCTTCCTTGTATGTGGAAGTAGCAATGAATCTTGGGCCATTCTTCAGGATGCCCTTGTCATGTTCCTCAAGACCGATTTTCATGTTATTGAGAATCTGAGCCTTTTCATCTTCGCTTACGTCATATTCGGAGATGACGTACTCACGAAGGATGTCAATTATGTTCTTTGTCAAGCTTACTGAAACTTCCTTGGCTTCTTCAGTCAGGAGCTTGTTGTTGACAAATTTGGTGAATTCTCCGTTTCCCATTGGTTTACTCCTTATAGTATTTTAGATAGACACTGACTTTGTTCAGTACTTAGTCTTGTGAAAAGTCCTGTTTCTTCTTCTTTGTTATCAAGTACTTCACGAACAATGACTTCAGCAGATTTCTTAAGGTCATCCAATGTACCTTCGTTTTCAACGACAAAATCCCAACGCTTCCATCCGTCTAGTGCCGTTTCTGAAGCGTGCTCTGCTATCTGTCTCTCAGTATTTATAGTTCTTTGAATCCTAATGGCTATAGTTTCATATCCATCATCGGCACATCCATCCACGATTCCATCTATCTCGTTAGGAAATCGGGTGTCTGTAACAAGAACTATGTCGGTATCTGTGGCAATGGCTCGGTTTCTCAACTGTTTAACCCACCAATCCTCGTCAACTCGCTTACGGAATATCTCAGTTCCATAGAGCTGAAGGATGTTCCGTGTGATGTCAGTCTTGTCCTCATACCAATTTTCATCCGAAATCCTAAGCTTATCAATGGCTTTCTCAATCGTTTCGATGGATGCCTGACTAAACATAGCATCTCTGTCATTGGTAAAAGTAAAGACGGCTGTTTTGATTTCTTCTGCAAGACTGTTTAATACGTTTTTGAGCTTGCTGAAGTCCTCTTTACAGCCGTCCTTAAGCGAGCGTGCAAACAAATCGTTAGTCACACGAAGTTCACGCACTTCGAAAGCTTCTCTGAGGTATGTTGCGAACTGATTTTTACCGCAGTTGATTTTCCCCGACAGGAGTATCAATTTCTTCATAAACCCTCCTATTGTGCTTCATGTTAAGCACATTCATTCAATAGCTGAGGCGATACGTCAACGTAGTCAGAACCAAGATTTCCCTTTGTGACGTTTTCCTGTGTCATCTTGACCTTCTGACAAGAACAGGTACCGTCCTTGGAAACAACTCCTCCGCAATGTACACACTTTACTTTCTTTTCAATGTTCATGATTTTTCTCCTTAATCTCAGAACTGAGACTCGTCATCGTTATTGCGTTTATGCTCATTCTCCCATTTCTCAATGAGATTGTCCATAATGTAGTCTTTTCTTTCCTTCAACTTACCGTCATACTTAAATGAACTGTCCGGATATCCGGTGTAATCAATAACGGTTCTTCCACACACTTGACACTTGAAAGGAATCTCTGGAACCTCATCAGGTGTCTTAAACATATATATGCCGAGTCCACACGGGCACTCAACTTCAAGGAAACAGTTCTCGAATCCTGTATTATCAGGATGCTTCTCCTCAACCATGTTGATTTTTTCTTCAACCATGTCCTTGTAGTATTTCTGTATTTCTTCGTCCGAACACTCAGATTCGCGCTTACCATTCTCTAGCACATCATTGAATCTTGAGCTGTCTAAACAAAGGCTTATTCCTCGTAAGTCAACATCAATATCGCTATTCTCCAAAGCGTCCAACATCAAATCTTGTATCAGGTTCAAACCCGAAATATACCCAACAAGGAAATCCTTATTTTTTACAACAATTGGCACCCACTGGGGATTACCTTTAAACTCAGGTGGCGTATAATGCATAGATACCTCCTTGGTACAAATGTATTTATACGCCAGCTATCTGATTCTTACCATATTTGTGAAGCTCAAGTATCTCCTTAATTTGGTCTTCTTCAAGGACTTGTATAAATCTCTCCGCGTCCTTCAGTCCAACTTCGAAGTAATTGGCTATCACTTTCTTCTCAGTGAGAGTAAGGTCCTTCGCCTTTTTCAGGTATTTGAAATACTGCTTCCTCTTTGGAAGGAATGAGAAGTAATACCTGTAGTGGACACTCTTGGGAAGGTCATATCGGTTTGCCTCATTGACAACCGGCACGTAAACTTCGGACATGCTTACAAACCGATTAATCATGTACGGCACATATCCCTTGCGGACTTCATCATTGTTGAAGTCCAAATCTTCTTTCTCGTTCGTCAACTTCTTTAAGTAATCAAACAGTTCCATGTCGATTGCACCATTCTTCCCAAAAGGTTAAATCAGTATTATAATCGAATCCATCAATGTCAATCTTGTAGTTGTTGGACTCCGCATGATTCAAGAAAGGTATTGGCAGGATAACATCATGCTCATCCACATAGTGCTCAAGCATGTCGGGCCAAGCCCATATACCATCTGTCCTCTCACAAGAACCTAACATCTTCTCGCAAAGACGGCAACAGGAAAAGCCGCGATACCTGATAGCAACGGTGCCACTCTTCAGGTACTGACTAATCTTTTCCTTGTTATGCTTCTGCCAAAACTCTGGGTCAATGACTTGCTTGGGATGGATGTAGGGGTCTTGCTTTTCCTCTATCGGAGGGCAAGTGTCCAAGTAATTCTGAGCCGCGAGCACACCAAACTTCTCCTTGAAGTACTCGTACTTCTCTTGGCGAAACTCCTTCACCCATCCCTTTTCAGTCCAATATCCAATCAGTGTCAGCATCACGAAATCTTGTCAACAATCTTATCAACGTCAAAGCTTTCTACGAACTCAGTTGCGAGTTCCTGTCCAGCATCGTACATCTGATTGATAATCTTGGCTTCGGTCTGTTCGCTGATACGTGGGATGTCCAGCTTGGCATTGAGCTTCTCGGTGAGCTTTTTCTGCCATTCATCACTTTCGATATATCCAAGAATCATTTTCTTCAGTCTCGGATAAATCATTTTGACTGCGAGTTTCTTAAGCCACTTCATAATTCCTCCATTGTTTCGATTTCGTTGAACCTGATAATGTAAATAGGCCCTTCGATTTCTTCGTGACAGCGAACACAAACACGTTGGTCGCTTACTTTGGTTACAGACAAGACAGCAATTATCTTGCCGTCGATTTTCTCACTGAGTTCATTAACGGTGCCTTGAACTCTCTTTAAAGCCATCATTTGGAGTTTGTCACCGACTGCTACAGCCCCGACTGGAGAGTCAACAGAAAATGCCAGCTTCGGCTTCAACCCCATTGAAGCAATGGCTTCACATGCGGCATATCCTTTCCATTCAGTATCAGAATATTCGTACATACATCACCCCTTGACGATTAAGTATCTAAGTTGCTCTGTCCTCAGAACGCGACAGTCCACATGTACCCAAGACATCCCATCAAAGTCCTCTATACAGGTGATATACTGGAATGCCTTTTCATTTGGTTTATTTATAATCTCTTTCCTAACATCCGAAGAATCCATCCCAGTGAGATAAAAGTCGATGGCTCTGCCATATGTATGTTGCGAATAAGGGGAATAGTCATCTGAATTAGGATTGCGGATTCCGGACCACTGCCTGCTTCCACCAAGATGCCAGTTGTTGATTGTCATTGGAAAGTTAAAGTATTCACGGATAGCATCAGCTGTCCAAAGCATTCTCCAATCCATCAATGAAATTGCCTTATCACCACGAGCATTGTAACTGTTCGAGTCAACAAACTCCTGAACCTTGAAGTTCCTTAGAATGTACTGATACATTCGAGAAGGAGTCTGTCCACAGTAATTCATGCTATATCTTTGCCTCAAACGGGTTATCAATTTTAATAAGCTCATCACATCCCTCTTCGGCTTCTGGGGCTTCGAAAGACTTCTTCATACCATTGATAACCATAGCCCACTTGCCCTTGTTATAGCCACGAGCATCCTTCATACGGTTCTCAAGGTTCTTCTCGCTTTCAGTAAACCACATGTACTTGATTTTGGTTTTGCCGTAGTCATCATTGATTAACCCGAAGCTGGATTCAAAATCTCTGACGACTTTTATGATTTCCCTACGTCTGTCCTTCTTGATATGAGTCTCGTCCACAATGACATCCAACCCGTACTCAAGAGCCTTTTCAATAGCAAGATTTGTGGCATTTTTAATGAAAGGTTCATACCTCATATCGAATGTGTATTCCCCACCTTTAATCATACTTCTGAAAGCATCACGATTGATGATAACAACATCTTTATTTTCTTTGGCGAATTTTGTAGAAAAAGTTGACTTACCACTACCAGGAAATCCAATATTGATATAAACAGTGCTCATATATCAATCTCCTTTATTAATCTGTTGTGTAAAAAACTCAAAAATGGGATTAACCGCATTTGGAATAATAATTTTTAATTCTTTTGGCCACGGAACTTTACTTAAATATTTACCTTTACGAACAATCATGTTTTGTCCATCACTACAAATAATTAAATCATTTGTTTTGATATTTTTAGACATTTGGTTGGTTAAATGACAATTCATTTTTTTGTTCATATACCAATCTCCATATTTTCTAAACCTTCAATAATACCTTTACCAATAGTTTTACAAAATTCATCAAAAATGTCTTCACCAAGTGCTCTCGCATCACGAATAGATTCAACATTCATTTCAACACCAAAATCAACAATAGGTGAAAAATCTTCAGTTTTTAGTTTTGGATTTTTAATTATTAAACTCATATATCAATCTCCACTATTTCGTTGAGTTCTTGTTTCGGTTTGAATTGTCCTTCTTCATCGCCAACTTTGAAAGGCATCGTGTAGCCTTTGGCTTTCCACTTCTCAAAAAGCTTGTCTCTCGATGACTTCCACTCATCCTTGAACACACCCATACCAGTTGACTGATGATAGATGAGTATGTCGGCTACGGCAATTTTATATCCCTTGTCAAGGAACTGGAATCCGAAGTCGATGTCATAGAAATCATTGTGCTCAAAAGTCTCAGTATCAAAAGAGATACCCTCTTTGAGGAATCTTCCCTTTGTCACCATGAAGCATCCGTCAATGGCAACAAGGTCGTCAAAGTATCCGATGGGGCCTTTGACAAGATGGAAACCTTCTCCCTGTCCACCACCATCCTTACCTTGAATCAGGTGGCCTCGCATCTTGTCAGGAGTCGTCATCCACCACCCACCCTTCTCGGTCAGCTCAGTCGCACCGGCAATTCCCACAAGTCCAACGTCTGTCTTTTCAGTAAAGAGAAGTTCAATCTTCTCCTTAAACAGGTTGTCCACCATTCCAATATCTTCGTGCATGAAAATGACAATATCATCGTCTGTCAAGTCAGCATTCATTGCGGCTTCAATACCGGCATTATACTTCTTGAAAATACTCTCATTAGCTCCGGGGACTTTATCAAAAACTTGGAGGGCTTGAGTTCCAATCTTCTTGGTTGAAGGTTCAGCAAACATCTTATACTTAGCATCGTTATGCCGAGGGATTATGACTTTGATATTAGCCATTCTTTTTCTCCTTAAGGTCTCTATACCACCATATATGCGGACTGGTGTATTCTACTTTACATCCTGTCTCGTACTCATCCGGCAAAGCATACTCATCACCATTCAGGTAGTCCTCAATTGCGTACACAGCTGGCGAGAACTTGTCAATGAACTTCTTATCAGGAACAATCCAAAGACATCCTTGTTCCTCAATGATGCGGTCAATGAGAGCTGGTTCTTCGTGGTAGTAAATCGGTTTACCAATTGCTTTTTCCTTCCAGTCTCTCTCATTGAAGTTGAGAGCATGTCCCTGCAAAGTATAGAGAGTCTTTCTGGCTTGGATATAAGCATAGTCAATGTCTCGGTGGAACCCTTCAAAGAAAGGCTTACCATTTCTGGTTATAGCCCAGTTCCCACCTTCCTCAATACTCGACTCTCCCCACTTATGCTTAATGTTGTGGGTCTCGTATATTTCAATTCCCCACAACACACCGGCATGAGCACCATTGTACTCAATCATGGTTTCGTATGAAGGTTCTTTACCAACAGGACAACACCAAAAGTTATTCTCTCCGTAGCGTCCACCTATGGAATGGTTGTAACCTTCAACCCTCCACACATCATACTTAATCCCACGGGCTTCAACGTCCCAGTTGAGCTTATACATGCTCAGCTTAGAGAAGTCCGTGTTTTCTTCAAACAGCTTTATCTCACAGCTCATAGAACACCAATTATTTCGAGTAAACATGCTGTGAAGTTGATTTCCTTATCAATGACAAAGGAGTTCCGATACATGTACTCAGCAATGACAAGAATCACCTGAGCCTGTTTGGATTTGTCAAGCATCGGCACAAGGTGGTCAAACATGTTGCGGTACATTTCATCGTGGTTGTAGTTTCTCTCAATGATGTACTTCCTCGCATCGGTGAGCTTCTTGTTCATCACCAAGTCATAAAACTCCGCATCCACCTTCTCAACATCGAAGATACCTGAATCAATGACACCGTTCTTCTTGGAGTACTGCTGAAGAAGGTTAATCATTCTCCTGATGTCAGGATAGAATGTGTCCACGACTTTGATAATCGTGGCTGGCTTGAACTCGATTTGTTCCTGCTTCAGGATTCCACCGATTCTCTTTGTGATAAGAGGCTTCAGTTCCTTCTGAGATTTGGCATCTGTCATGTTGAAGTCGACTTGCTGACATCTTGACTTCAGTGGCTCGATAATCTTGGTAGCATAGTTACATGTCAGAACAAATCGACAGCTATCCTGAAACTCTTCCATGAAGGCTCTCATAGCCGCCTGCAGTGCAGGAGTTGAGCCATCGAACTCGTCAAGTATGCATATCTTTTTGCTTGCCGCGTTCTCTCCGCCCATCTCACCGTCAGAGCCGAATAGAGAGTAAGAGGTTGCGAATTTGGCAATCCTGTTTCTCAATGTGTCAATACCACTCTCGGATGACGTGTTGATGTAAATATAGTCGGCTCCTATGTCATGCACGAGTGCCTTGGCAACGGTAGTTTTTCCCACACCGGGACTGGAAGAATAGAAAAGGAGATGTGGAATCTCCTTCTCTTTCACCATATTGAGGAAGAACTGCTTGCTCTGGTCTGGGAGCAAAACTTGTGATATTGAAACAGGCCGATACTTTTCAACCCATAACGTGTAGCTCAATTGCTTTTTGCTCATTTCTTTTCCTTTTCAGCTTTCTTAAACATCTTTTCAAGTTTCTTACGGTTTTCCTTGAGGATTCTCTTGGTCTTCGTAATGGAAAGCTTCATCTCCCCGGCAGTCTTGCGAATTGACTTCAGGCCTACATACTGATTCAGAACCTTGTTGATGGTGGCAGTGGAAATCTTTTCTTCCTCTACCTTTTTTTCCGCCTTCTTCAGCATCCCTGATTTCTTCATTCGGCGGAACTCACGAGCAAGCGCCCGTGCCATCCTTCTTTTCATGGCTCTGTTTACACGACCTTGCAGTCTTTGTGCATCATAGAAAGACTCACGCATTTTTTCGGTTTCGGACTTTCCGCGGAACAGGCAACGACATGGAATAGGCATCTTTGTCTGTGAGTCCATTCCTTCATAACCTCTTCCGTAGCACTTGTTACAGCTCGGCTTTGGGTCATGAATGTCGTGGTTGTTCTGCTTCGCAATAGCTTTGATTATCTCAAAAGGAGTTAGGTCCTCTTTGTTGATAACCTTACCCGAACCCGTGTCAACAAAAGCATCTGCGGCTTCTGGAACCTCATACTGACTGCCGGTAAGCAGTCCGCCAGACTCGTAGTCATCGTCAAAGGAGCCCGGCTTGAACATACCAGCTTCTTCAGGAAGTTCTTCATCCTTGGAATCTTCAACGATGCGGTCGACGAATACATCCGCGGCAGCTGGGTCGGCTTCAAAAGCCTTATCGCCTTTCAGGAGTTTTTTGATTTCCTCTTTGTCTTTATCCTTGGTGAAATCGGACAGATTGACCTGTTCATCATCACCATAGTTTTTTCTCTTAGCCATTTGTTCTCCTTATTGAATCGCACCCGAAAGTATCATACCAGCGAACACTGTTACGATGAATAAAGTCACCGTCAACAAAGCTAAAGCCTTGTTGGACATTACGACTTAATCCTTCCGGTGTAAACGTCAAGCGTCATCTTTTCGTCCACCAATGAGATACGGACGAAACCCTGCTTCTTTATCTCAATCTGATAGTCACGCTTCTGAGGGAACTGCTCGAATGTGTCAGAGAAGATAACGAAGTCTACTTCTTCGTCAGCATTGTTGGACAGATTCTCAACCTCAAACTCCTTCTCGAAAGTATTGTCGTGAAGGTTGTTGAAAATCTTAATGGTAATCTTGTCACCCTTGCCGAATATCTGAGCCTTCTTGGGCTTGATAAGGTTTATCATTCTGATAAACTCATCGTGGTCGGATGCCTTAAACTTGAAGCGAATGTCCGGGTCGGTGAAGTTAATGGACTTCGGACCGGGAGGAATTGCTTCAGGGTTGGACATAAGATAAACTGTTCTTGCACTCCCGTCTTTCATATTGACTTTCTTGTTGTCAATCGAAAGCTCAGGAGAGTTGACGAATGCCTTCAAATACTGATAGAACTCATTGTAGTTGTAGAAGGCAACTTGTTCATCCTTGAAATCGAAGTATTCCTTCGGTGCAGTGAGTTCATACGCAATGGTAGACTCAGAGTCGGCACGACGGACAACAACCTTCTTTTCCTCTTTATCCAACACAACAGCATTGTTGATGGAAGTCAAGTCTTTCAGGATGTCAAAAAGTTCTGCATTGTAATTAACTGTACCCATGTCAAACTCCTTTGCTTAGGGTTGTTCTTTATTGTAAATATAACATCTTCTTAGGAAACTGTCAATATGCTAAGTTTATTTGATAGGCTTTTTGTGACCCATGTATATCCATTCGTTGTCCTCTGTATCAAAGACTTCAAGCTCATGCTCAACATCTCGGTTGATTGCCTTTTCAGAAGTGAACTTCTCTGGATACCTTCTTTGTAGTTTGCTAATGTTCCTTGTCATAATATCGTCCAGTGAGACTTCCATTACGTCAGCAGCGACACCGGCATACCACAACAAGTCACCAACTTCTTCCTGTGCATTCACCCAGTCCAACTCCTTGCCGTAGAACAAATGCTTTTTAAGCATGTCGGCAAGTTCTCCAGCTTCTGTGACTGCACCAAGAGCGGCATGGAGAAGTCGAAGGGTTTTGTCGTTCTTTAGTCTTTCAAGAACTTTGGTCAAGTCACAGGACTCGGTTCTCAAAACATTTTCAACGTAGTTCTCCGAATTGATTCTCATTAATTCTCCTTAGTATCGGAAAAAATGCTTTTATTATCTAACTCCTCACAAATACCATATAGAGTTTTCCACAAAACCATAGTGTCCTCATCAATAGCCCACCTATCAGTCTTTATGGTAAAGTAGAATCCTCCACCACCGTCATGAAACTCAACTTCCATGTCTTGGGCTTCTTCGTTTGAACGTCCACAACAATCCTCGTCCTGTGTGAGGTCGAGTTTCATACCGCAAACGTAAACTCCTTTAGGCAGTTTCAGATTCATCAGATTCTTCCCTCTCAATTTGTTCAATAAGGATTTGCTTAACCTTCTGGTTGAAGGTGATGTCATCGGCATGTGCGAGTTCGGCAATCTTCATGAACACGTCATCCTTAATATCGACATCAATGTTCACACCGTCTTTGACTGTGAGCCATTCATCACGGACCCTTTCGATTTGCTCGATTGCGTTTTGAGCGTATGCGTTTAAGGAACCATCAATGGCTTCAACATTATCAATAGCCTGATTAAGTAATTCAATAGCTTCTTGCTTGGTCTTTATCATATCAATCTCCTTTGTAAAAAGATAACATTTTCTTAGGATATTGTCAACGGAAAACCTGTAATAAGTTTTTAACCACAACCAGCATAACCACATTGCTTACAAACAAAACAACCGGATTCCATGACAAGAGTTGAACCGCATTCGGGGCAATTCATCCCGACAATCTCCCGTCCATCATCAATCGTTGTACCAATGAATTTACGAACTGCTGTCAATAGAGATGAAACATTGTCACCATCAATTCCTGTAAGAGCCACCAAAATGTCCTCTCTCGGAATGTTGTGGCGTAAGCAAAGCGAAATCATTCTAGCTAGTCTGTTGTGAGGCATATCGCCCAAACACTTCTCCCAGTTATCGTCAATAATCTTGCCACGAATACCACAGCCACGAGCAAGATTGTCCAAAGAACGACAAGCTCTGTTACATGCAATTGCTTCCTTCTTCGCATTGGTGTGAATCCACATGCAAACCGGATACTTCATGTTGCCATCGTCTGGAAGATAACTGAAATGAATGTAGAACTTGGCTCCTTCACGCTTGATAGTCGTTGTCGGTCCATTGATGAATACTTCAGGAAGCTTGAGGTCTTCCTTGATAATCTTGCGTTCCTTTTCAGCTTCTTGGAGGTATTCAAGAACGGACTCCATAGAACCCTGACGATAAGTCGTGAAACCTACCAATCCTCGTTTCCATGCATCCATGTAAAGGTTCTTGAATTTGCTAAAAGGATATGTTTTAGGAATGTTACATGTCTTTGATACTGATTGGTTACAATACTTCTGAACTATCTGCTGGACATTGAGATGGTCCTCAATTTCAAGGCTGTTCGTAGTTACAATGAAGTCATCATTCTTCTTTTCAGGGAAATTGTCCAGAATCCACTGATAACCATAGTCACGAACGATGTTGACTTTGCAGAGTCCGCGGTTGTGAGGTTCGTAGTAATACTTAATACCGTTGTATTCACCTTCCCAATATGTGAAGTCTTTCTGACTCTTTTCCTTCAGGATTTCCTTCACATTGTTGGCATCCATTCCTTCAGGCCAGTCACAGATAACCTTACGTTCGTATTCAAGCTCAAAGACAGGCTCAATGCCGTTGGAAACATTGTCACAGATGACTGAGGAGTTTCCAAGTGGTGGATTGGTGGTTGTCTTAGCATTACGAGCACCGAACTTCATTATCATTTCTTTGGTGTCATCCCAAAGGACACTAGACTTGAAGTACTTGGTGTTGGTGAATTCTTCTTTGTTGTAGAGTGGGAATACGCCTTTCTCCTTAGCGAGTTGTGCGGAAGTCTGCCATGTGATGTTTTCCTTCTTCTCCACGAGTTCCTTGATAAAGCTCAGGGCCTTCTTGGAGTTGTAGGGTATACCTAGCATGATGAGTGCCGAACCAACTCCGTTCAATCCCATACCGAACTGTCTATGCTGACGGACAGATTCTTCATAAGCTGGGAGAGGAAGTGATGTCAAGTCGTTCACGTTGTCCAGCATTCGGGCAAACACCTTAATGTCTTTCTCGTATTGCTCCCAGTTGAATGTCGGATTACCGTCAACGATTTCGACATACTGGGTAACATTGAGAGAGCCCAGAAGGCATACGGTTGTGGATTTAGGATTACCGGGAATTTCCCCACAAGGATTCGTGCAGTCACAATCACCAAGATACTGAACAGGATTGTTCTTCTTCATGTTGTCAAAGAACAGTACTCCCGGTTCACCACGGTTGTATGTGGACTTCATAATCAAGTCATAAAGAGCACGAGCCTTTATGCGTTTGTAAACCTTCCCCTTGAAGTGTAAGTCATAAAGTTCGTTGGCATCCACAGCTTTCATGAACTTGTCATCTATGAGGACGCTCATATTGAACTTCGTAAGCTTTCCTGATTCCTGTTTGACACGAATGAATTCCTCAATGTCTGGATGCCAGACTGGAAGAGCACCAAGCATGGCACCCTTACGAGTCTGCTTCTTGGTGATTCCTACGACTTCCTCGAACTCTTCTGGGGATAGATGGTTCTTGAGCAAGTCTGCATAACCGTCGTTGTCACCTTTTACGATACATTCAGAAACAGCATCCCATATCTCCATATATGAGACAACACCGGGATGCCTGATGCCGGTGCCTTTGATAATCGCTCCTCTTGGACGGATGAAGCCGAAGTTAATTCCATATCCACCTTCAGAAGCTAGAGTTTTTGCTTGCTCCAAAATGGTAAGGAAAATGTTGATAATGTCATCAGGGTTGTCGGTGGTTTTCATTTTCATTGAAACTGGCTTACCATTGAACTGACGATTGTATTTGACTTCAGCATCGGAGACTGGTCCGTTGATGAAGCAGTTCATCATGGTAGCGCGTTTATATGATGTCCCGGCGTTTGAAGTAATTCTCCCACCCGTGGTACATTTCAGTCCTTCAAAGCCTCCGTTACCATCTGATTTCATCAGTGTTTGGAAGAATTTTTGTTCCCATGCTTCGGGTTCTTTTTCTACTGATGCAAGCGCACGAGCAACTCTTTGAAATGTTTCAACTGGTGTTTCTTCACCGAACTGGTACTTTCTTCCCCAGTTCTCATAAGCTAAAGCAGTTTTGAAAAAATTTCCATTCTCCATAAAGATTCCCTTCCTAAAAAGCAACGGAACCGTCAGGTTCTATATGCCAGCCTTGGTCGAGGTAGTGCCACACACCCGGAAATGCCTGAGCGGTATCAGGCAAAAGCTGACGCATTTTCTCTCTGCCGATTTCGTTAAAGCTGTGAATGACTACATGTGTGTTTTGTAAGTGCGGTTGTTCGACCATCCACTTTGCAAGTTGATAGCCGGTGTTAGGTTCTTCGGAGTCCACATAGATTCTACCGTCGAGGTCATGGTCGAGGAATGCTACATTCCATTCACCTTCGCGGAGGTAGGTCTTGGCTTCGTCCACGTTGGAGCAAACAACCACTTCGTGTCCTATCATATTCCTTCTGAACACACGGACACGAGTAGGGTCATCTTCAAGAATAAAAATTCTCATAGTTGTCCTATTCGAATAAGTCTTTTTCAGTTACGATTTTCCAAGTGAGCCCGCGCTTGGCACAGAACTTCATTGCGCTTTGCCACTTGGATTGATTAACCACATACATCTCAGTCTCGACCATATATCGCTTCAGTCGTTTCTGATTTCGGTTCTTAGGTTTTTGAGGCGGTTCAGTCTGCTTGGAAGGCTTGACTTCTGCCAAGTACTTCTTCACAGAACCATCCGGCTGTTTGATTTCAAGGTAGAAGTCCGGGTAATATCTTTGGACTTTATTTGTGACGGGATTAAAATACTTAATGTCAATCACTTCATATCCCCACTTAAGGACATTTACATTGTGGTCGCACCAGTAACAAAACCTACTTTCCCACGAACTACGAAACCGTGGGTTTTTATGACCCAAGTACTTATCCTTGTTTTCTACCTGATATTCGCCGTGATAGTATTTAAGCATTTTACCTCAGAGCCTTAATTGAGTCGGCGTAGTTCTGCCAGTCTGTCATCAACTTTTGGAGTCTGTGCTTAGAGAAAAATGCCATCAGTTTGCTACTATCAATGTCCTCAATTTCATAATTACCAAATGTATTTAGTATGTTCTTTGCCAATTCCGGAGGTATAAAATCGAAGTCTATGAGTTTTCTATTCCGGACATAATTCTCCTTAATTTCTTCATTACCCGGAGCGTCCAAATAGTCTTGTAATCCTGCCTTTAGAATCTTTTCGGCAGTGGCTGGACCACACATTTTCTTAACGGCAGGAATCCCGTCACCTTTATCCCCCGTGAGCAACTTCACATCCAATTCCTTCTTTGGATTGACACATTGAACCATTTTGTTCTTAATCGGGTCAAACTGCTCAATGTTCGGATTTGTCAGGAGCTGATGTAAGTCCTTGTCGGTAGATACAATGATAACCTTATGGTCTTTGAACTTCTGCTTACACAGGATAGCAATGGTATCATCAGCTTCAGCCTTCGGTATCTCTAAGACATAAACTTTACGGAAAGTATCGGCAATATCCTCTCTGAACTCATTGAACACAGGGAAGAACTTCTCGAAGTTCACAATTGCCTTATCCCGCGCACCTTTACGGTTAGATTTGTAATCTGAATAGACTTCGTACCGCCAACTTCCCTTCACATCAAATGCAAGCACAACTCTCTCAGGATTGAACTTCTGAATAGTTTGAAAGAAGCTATTCATGAACAAATGACGCCAGAAATAGAACTGGTCGTTATCTTCAGGATTCATGAAAATGGCTGAAAACAGGGTTCTATAAGCCATGTTGTGTCCGTCAAAAATCAGAGTTACAGCTCTGTCCTGAGCCGCCTGCTTATCTTCCTCGGAGAAAAGGTCTAACAAACTATTTTTCTGCATGGTACTCCTCCTCATATTGCTTCAAGGATTTTATTGGAAATTTGTATTTTTTCAGTTTTCTTGCTTTCAATGTGTACTTTGCTTCCTCGGCAACAAATGTTTGAGCAAACAAACACTTCTTTGGACCGTAAGGAACAATTTTCTGGACGTATATTTTATGCTTCTGGAACATCCACTTCTGATTAATGGTGAACAGTCTTTGCATATTGTTCATATCAAAAGAAGGTTTTACTTCGATTACAGACCGTTGACCGTTACAAATGAAGGGGGCTTTAAGCTTTGAACCGAAAGCGAGACTCTGATAAAATATCCCTGAAGCTTTTGCGTTCCAATACACTTCAAAGTCAGGTGTGTAGATATGTCCCTGTAGCAGTGTTGACCTCATCCACTTCTCTTTGGTTTTCAGTTGCTTCTTCCAGTCATATATTTCTGGAGCCGATAACTCGTATGAGTCCGGTTGATAGCTGAAAAGGTCAACGTATCCGTTGTCCTTCAGCTCGACAAGATACTGATAGAAGCGAACTTCTTCTTCTGAATCAAACTCAATGTTGTTGTACAGTATCTGAGGCATAACCTTCTTCCTTAAAATAAATTAGTCTAATCGGGTCGTAGAATGCGTCATTACAATCCCTCATTTTGACAGCATCCAAAAGCATTTCCTTGACTTTGGGAACTTCTACGTTGTGGAATCCGAAAGTAGTTGAGATTCCCCAAGGGTTCGTAAAGGTTCCTTCCCACTCGTCAATGCTGACATGCTTGATACTCCAATACATCATACGTGCTTCAACCTTCGACTTGCAATGATATACTTACGATAGATTCCACCGTCCTCATTCCATCCGTGCCGAGACCACTCCTTCACCATGTAACGAAGTACCCGTACAACGTCCTTCATCCCGAGCTTCTTAGATTTGTTGAGAGCCCATCGGTGTGCTGTGTATTCAGCTTGTGAGCCCCTATCCTTGTTGTTCTTGGCATGTCCAATCTCATGCATCATGACTGCCTTGAGCACATCGTCAGGATATGTATGGTTGAATGCCGAACGGTTGATAGCGAGTAGCATAATCTTCTGTCCCTCGTATTCAAGGGGAACACAGTTGGCTCCATGTTCTCCGATATTCTCTCTGAATTCCTTATCGCTAAAGTACCGAATACTAACCATCGTATCCGGCAGGAATTTCTCAATGAACTTTTCAAGCTGTGCTTTTTTCATACCAACTCCTTTGTCAACTCTTTGTAGCACTCTTCTATCAATTGAATTTTGTCTTTGATAGACTTAACAGATGACATCGTTCCGTGGTATGTATCTGCTATTTCAGCCTGTCTGATATTCTCTCTGGCTTCTGACAAAGCCGAACTAAGCAGGCCTTGAAGAAATGTAATTTGTTCCTTGGTCATATGAAGTAAACCTTGTTGTAGATTGAGTTCGTAAAGAACGGTTTCAGTTCCTCAAATGTAAACTTGTCTCTATTCAAATGAATGATAGCTTCGTTCACATCCCACTTCTCCTTTTCAGGGAGACTATATTTCTTCATGAACCATTTCCAGCAAAAAACATGCTTGCCTTTCTCCAACAGTTCAATGACTTTTTTTCTCGTTTCTTCAGTCGTATCAAAGTCAATCAGATAGTACTTATGCTTAAAATCGTCAAGCAGTTTATCTTCTAGTTTGACTCCTGTCATGGCGATTGAGTTCTCCACAAAGATGCTGTCAATCGGACCTTCCAGTATGACGACTGGTTTCTCTTTGTCAACGTGGAAGTAGTTGTAGATGCTATTATGGTTGCCTGCTCTTGACAGATATTTGAGTTCCATATGTTCTAACAGGGCTCGGCCTTGATAGTAGTAAATCATTCCCTTATCATCGTAGAATGGAATGATGAGCCTGTTCTTGTACATTCCGTCAGTGGCAACAAACCATTTGTGCCAAATTTGTTCGGGTATTCTTCTTCGCTTACAGAGCCCTATTGCTTTAGCGAACAGCGCAGTCTTGCCTTCCAGAATGTGAATGAAGTGCTGCGTATGCTTGCGTTCGTTGCTTTTTCTTTTGGGCTTCCTGATTGTCGGGTTCTTGACATTTTGTTCCTTCTTTTCCTTATCTCTTGCATTGAGTCTCATTACCTCGGAGATGTAGTCTTTGAAATGGAGAGGAAAGAATTCCTTCATCCACAGGGTTACAGGCTTGCTGTAGAAACAGTTGTGACAGTAGACTCTCCACGGTTCGTCTTTAGTCAGGATGTAACCACGTCTTTTGTATTTGGACTTCTTTGAGTCGCCACAGACATTGCATCGGAAGTTATACTGATTGTGTCCGGGAATATGTCCGGGGTCGATGTAGCCAAGAATCATTTTGATTTGACGTTCAAGAGCTACACCATTATTGATGACTTTTCGAAAGTCCATCGCTTATCTCCAAAAAAGAGGGAGAGCCTGTTGACAGACTCCCCCTTCAAATAAACCAATCTGATAACCAACTTTCTTATTCGTCTGAGTTCTTCAAACTGTCGAAGAAGGTATCATCTTCACCGTCAAACACTGAATCTTCCGTGACTGCTTCAGGTTCCTTTGTGTCAGCTTTTGGTGCCGATGCCGGAGCATCTGCGGCTGGTGCCGATGCCTGTGGTGCAGGAGCGGAAGGTGCGGTTGCTCCAACAACTCTTCTGAACTTGGATTCGAGTTCATCGTATGCCTTGAAGTTCTTCGGCTCTGTGAATTCCTTCAAGCCGTAGAGGCTCTTGTGAATCTTTTCAATCTCTGCATCCGTACCGACTGATGAAGGAGACTCGAACTCACATGAATCGTAGTTCGGAAGGTTAAGGTTTCCGACCTTAATCTTCTTGATGATAAGGTCAAAGTCAGCACCATCGTAGTAATCGAAAACCATTACAGGTTCTTTGATGGCGTTTTCTTCGGGCTGAATCTTCTCCATAATCTTCTGATGAACCTTGAAACCGTATCTGAACAAGAAGACCTTGCCTTCGTTCTCAGGGTTTGCCGGGTCCTTCACGACGAGGATGTTGGAGTAGTAATTCTGCTTTCTCTTTCTGCTTCTGGCAGTGTCCGGGTCGGAATCCCAGATAGCAGAGTTGGCCTTACAGACAGGGCATTCCTTCTTCAGGGTTGTCGGACAATTCTCAATGTACCATCCACCAACACCACGAATTGAGTGGCTGTAGACGTTGACGAATGGGATGTCAGTGTCCGGACTCGGAAGGAATCTGATGACTGCCTGAGCCGTGCCGTTGTCGTTGAACTGAGGGTAGTAAATTCTTTCGTCCTTGAACGAATTCTTGTTGGACTTTTCTTGGTCCTTAATCTTGTTCATCGTGTTGCCCCAGTCAATCTTGAACTTCTTTTTCTGCATTACTGCTTCCTCCTGTTTAGTATTGTTTTTATCTTCGTAACTACATGTACGAATGACTTATAATCACTATTAAATATAACATTTTCCTTAGCATTTGTCAAGAGCTTTCCTAAATATTTTACGCAAAAAGCTAACGAAATTAAGCCTTTTTTTGTCAAGACAAACGCAATATTTGTACCATCTTCCTGCGCTTCAAAAAACTTGTCGGGGTTCTTGAATTTGAACTCCTTGTACACCGATGTCATCACTACATGGTCAGCATCCAATTGCTTCTTCGTGAAGATTTGCTTGGTTGCCAAGACTGAGTCCAAATGAATCTTGCCAAGCACGCACTCTCCATCAATGGCATACTGACAAAGGATAGCGACGGCCAAATCTTCTTCGGTGTAGTAACTGTTCTCAATGTCATTGTAGAAGCGCTTACAATGATACTTGAGTCGGTTGTCGCCGTTCTCAAATTGCTTCTTGCCGACCTTGGAGAAGATGGACCTCTCCTTACCACTCCTCACATACTCGCCAATGTTTTTGACGATGGAGTACATCTGATAGACTGAAGTATTCATCCTAAAATCTCACCTAGATTGTTTTCGTCAATCTTGATTCGGAACTTGTTTGACAGCTCTCTTTTGAGAATGGATTTAGTCTCGTCATCAAAGACTGACAGGATTCGTTTGAACTTGATAAATGACTCTTCCAAGTAGATAATGCAGTCAGTAATTGAGATGTGCGTTTCCTTCTTAATACTCCTCAAGGTATTGTTGAACCTGTACTGCTCTGTCGAACTCAACCTCTTTCCTTCAAAAATCTCTTTGAGTTCGTCATGTCCATATCCATGCTCTTCTAAGACGGAGAAGAACTCCGCCTTAGAAATTTCTTCCACGAGCACAGACTCATTAACCTTGTCAATTACCTTCTCTCTATCTACGGTTGTAATGTTATGCTTTGGCACCCCTCTCTCCTTATTCAAATTCTATTGTCTTTCCGAACTTATCCTTCCTATCCTTGTTCAGGACGTTTCGGGTTTCTTCAATTGCTTTATCGACAGCATTCTTGTCGCCGTTCGAACCCCCTCCAACTGTGCTGTTCTTTGAGAATGAAGCGGCAGTAGGCGCACCATTACCGTCCTCATCATCAGTAATCCTCATCTTGTCATAGTCCACATTCACCGGGAATCCGAACTTGTTAATTCCATATCGGTTCTTTAGCATAATCCACTGATACTTTCCTTGCTCCTTGAATTCCTTAGACTGCGTGACACCAATGATAACGTCAGCCGTTGCCGCGGTACCTATGGAGTCTGAAATGTCTGTCAAGTCAATCTCGGCATCACCGAATCCCTTACGGTTTGTCTGGACTGCTGATACGAAAGGAATAGCCATCTCGACAGCAAGAGCACGGATTTCCTCGGAGATTCTTTTGACTTCAAGATATGTGTTGTCCTGCTTGTTCTTGAAAATCGGGAGAAGTATACCAAGGTAGTCAACGTAGATAATGTCAGGCTTGAACTTCTTACGAACCTCAAGGTCCTTAACCAGATTCCGTATATGGTTAGCATTGATTGCTCTCGGTGGATATTCCTTAATGATGATTTTCTTCTGGGCTTCCTTCCGAATTTTTATGAACTTCTCATGGAACGTATTCTTTGGAAGTAGTCGAAGGTCATGAAGGTTCACGTCAAACAGATTCGACATCACTCTCTCGGAAATCTTGTCCTCAGACATTTCGCAAGTAATGTACAGCACGTTCTTATTCCGCAACATGGAATCAACTGCTAATGAAGCCATGATGAGGGACTTACCCATGTTAGTCTCTGCCATGAATAGTGTCAGAGACTTCTCATGGAATCCACCGTCAATGCATTTGTTCAAAGCTTGTATTGGACTTGGGATGTACTTGTCACGGTTATGCAAGTAGTTGTACAATCGGTCTTCTTCATCCATGAAGTCCAACCCTACCTTCGTATCGAAGCTGAAGGCGATGGCTTCTCTAAGTTTATCAGGAGACTGTTTAAGTTCTTCCATCTTGTCGTTGTTGAGTGACATTGCCACATCAACATTGACATTTGAGATGAGTTTCTTCCTGAAGAAATCTTCTATCTCTCCTTCGAGAAACTCGCTTTTGTATTCGGACACATCCATGTCCATAATTTCAAAAAGCTGATTGAACGCCTCTTCGTTTTTCATGTCCAGCTTCATCTCAGCGACGGAAGGAAACTTCTCAAATCGCTTGTTGAACTGTATGACATCTTTTATGATTTGGATGTTTTTGTGGTCATCGAAAATGTCAGGTACGAGAAAGGGCATGACCCTATCTCGCACCTTATCTTCGGTGAACATCAGCTTAATTAAAATTTTCTCGAAAAATACAGGTTCCATTACTTCTTTTTTCCAGCCTTCTTCGGAGCATTACCATTAAGTACTTCAAGAGCTTCTTCCTCGGTGGCAATGTCCAAAGGATTGCTAAATGTATATTTCTTTTCAAGATACTGCTTGAAATCAGTGTCGTTAAAAACTGGTAGCCAAAAGTCCGCCGTGTATATCTCGGTGTTCTTAACCGGCTTGTCATCCTTGATGTGGGTCCTTCCGCAATATCCTACCTTCGGCACATCAACGAATCCACCTTCCAAAGCATCATTCAAGATACCGTAGAAGATGTCCAGTCCACCATTCACCTTGATACGGAACTTAAGCTTTGACTTCTCCCTTGAGAATCTTGACTTGTAGGTTTCCGCGGTGATAAGATGTCCGACAATCTCAGGATTGGAAGCGGACTTCTTCTCTTTGGCTCTGCTTCTTCCAAGCACAACACAGTCACTGTTGAATACAATCTTGCGTCCACCCGGTACTTGCATGGTGTCACCCATTCCACCTACGTTATCGTAGACGTGGTTGACTACAAAGAAAGTACATTTGGTGTTCAGCATAATGTTGGCGAGGTTGTTCTTCTTTTTCGGAATGGTGAAATCGGCGGCGTCATTACCAACGAGTGCATTGCTCAGAGTCTTTGATGTCACCAAGGCACCCCAACTGTCAATGACAAAGAACACGTTTTTACGTTGCTCCTTTTCTACCTGTGTAGCAATAGTCATGATGATTCCCGATACATCCTCAATGCCGTTCTCCTGAAGAACAACGAGTTTGTCCGGGCTAATGTCGATACCGATTGCCTGAGCAAACTGGAAGCTGAAGGCTCTTTCGGTGTCGATGATACAGACTTGCATTCCCCTCTTCTGAGCATTTTTAACCAGTCCATATGCAATGAAAGACTTACCAAGCATTGACGGTGCTGAAATCATTGACATTCTACCAATCGGGATTCCGCCGTCTACTCGGCCACTGTAAAGCAGATTCAGAGCAATGATGTTCGTTGAAAGGAACTCAGTTGGCTCGTCCTCTGTAAAAAGATACTCAGACAAGGCTGGACTATCTTTAGTAGCCTTATCCTTAATTACTATGTCGTACAAACTCCTCATTGTGCCTCCTTCTTAATGATTTCACCCATGAAATCATCATTTTCGTTCTCAAATGCTAAATAAGTGTCTATCTCTCTCATGATACAATTTGTAAAGTTAGCGTGTCCGTAACTTTTCTTTTCAATGAAGTATTTTTCAATTCCCTTACCAACCAGTTCCTCCAGTGTGCCGCGCTCAATAACTACCTTAGACATGAGCCACCCCTTTGCTAAAATTGTATAAGTTCTTCCAGAGAGTTTTCTTCGAGCTGAATGTCGCCCCATTCCAGTACATCGAAGAAGCGTTGAATCGCGTTCTGAAACACCCTGTTCCACTGCGACTCAATATCAACATAGAATAGCTCATCAAATTCCTTCGGCCATTCATTGATAAACCCGATGACGTTCTGATGTAGTTCATTCTTTGCTGGGGCTACATGCATGAACTTCATCTTAGTTCCATTGTTGACATGCATCAACGGCAGATTATGCTTGGCGACAATGAAGTTGTAATTCATTGCGGCTCTGACATGTTTTGGTAGATTCTTGGGATAGTATATCTCGTTTGCTTTCAAGTATGTCTCAACTGGTTCTGCATACTTCTGATAGTCCTTAATCCCTGTAGGTACTGCAATGTCTGATGGGTCTGCCTTTAGGAACTCGTCATGTGTCTTTCTCAGCTTTTCAAGAACCGGCTTCTTGTCGGCTCCCTTAACCTCAAATATTTTTTCAATAACGCTCATGATTCTATCACGGCTGAACTTCGGTGTGTCGGTACGCACAACCTCAATTCCCGTAATCGAAATCTTAGGCTTTTCAATGTACAACTTATCTTCATTGGCAATGACTTCATCTGCATACTTCTTCTTTGCCAATATGAACTTCTGAGTAATAATCTTCTCCCTCTTGAAGTCAATCAACTGCGGAACACCGTATCTCTTAGCATAGATTGTCAGTATTTTGTCGAAGAACGGGTTGAAGAACCTGTCATTCAGCTTCTGAATCCATGTCATGAACTGCTCATTGCTCATGTCAGTTAAGCCCATGTTTTGCACAATCTCGTCAAGGCATACATAGTTGGAGTCCGTGTCCACAAGAACTACTACATCATTCTTAAGTGGTTTCCATTCTCCATTAAAATCTGGAAATACCTTCGGAGCAATGTTATGCCAGTTGGACTTCATGTATGTGTTCAATGAGTCCGACAGATACTTAATCAAGTCCTGTCCACCAAGTGTAACGGCAATCGCATTGTTGACGTTAAAGAAGTTGAAGTATTCATTTCCAAGGACTCCGTACATTGAGTTGATAAGAATTTTTCTAATCAACTGCTGGGAGTCATAATACTCGGCTGTTTCACCTTCACTCTTTGCTTCTGCGACAAGTTCAGGTGGGTAACTGTCAAGCGGTCTGCCTTTATTGATAGCATCCACGATGAAGCCTTTCTTCTTGAGCTTCTTACGTTCTTCGTAGATGTCACTGACAATCTCTGCAAGGATTCCCTTCTTGTCCTTGCGATAGTAGATTCCACCTGTGTCAAACTTACCTTCAGCCGTGTCCCATGTCTTGTATTCAGAGAGCGGAGTCTTGAAGTATTCTTCCGGATTCTCAGGATTGAGGACAAGGGTTTCAGGTGAAATGTTGTACATCATAATCATGTGCGGATACATGGAAGCTACGTCAAAGGAAACGAGCCATTTAAAGAAGCCCGGCTTTGCCATAACGTATGCACCCGGAAACTTTCCTTCCTTTTTCACAGAAGGCCTATCGGGGAACACAATGTTTCTCTCATGCATGTACTTCAACATATAGCCAGTGATGAGGGAGATGGATGAAAAGATTCTATCAAACGGGATTAATGCCTGATAACAGAAACTGATAGTCAGGGCAATATGCTTCTTCTTTTCTTCTATCTTCTTACACAACAGTACGTCTTGCACATTATACTCAACAAATCCGTTCCAATCCTTCTCCCATGCATCATTGACTGTTCCTTCTAAGTCTTTCTTACCTTCTTTAACTTCAAGTTCCCCGATGGCCTGAAGTGAATATCGTTCTCTATTTTCATAGACGAAGTTCTTGTATAAGTCAAGTCCATCCAAGATGGATATTCCTGCAATGTCGTAACCACCACCAGTGATGTGATAGCCACCTGTTCTCTTTTCCCGGTAGATGTTGAGCGGTGAAAGAGAATGTGTGATGCCAAGAACATTACTGCGGTTGACAAGATAAGGAACGTCGAAGAATCTGATGTTCCATCCAGTCATGATGTCAACTTGCTTCTTACGGAAATGCTGAATGAATCTCTCCAGCATTGTCTTTTCATCTGGACAGTAATGATAATTCTTTAGTAGTGGACTATTGCCGGTGTATGGTTTGGTTCCGAATGTATAGACTTCATCATTCTTTGAGTAGTGAACCGAAATCAAGTTGACTGGATACTTGGCATGTTCAGGGCGAGGGAACTCATACTTAGATTCAACCTCGATGTCGATGGTAGCTATTTGGAATGTGTCTAGGTCAGGCTTGAGTTTCTTCCCCATGTATCTCTTTTGGAGGAACTTAATATCTTCACCGATGTCGGTTTCACAGGTAGGCATTGCTTCTGCAACAGCTTTCATGTCTTTGCGAGTATCGCTTGTCATGAGGGCAACAGGTTTCCCGAAGATGTCGCGGTATTGGGATTGTCCTGTTTTATCTGGTGCGTAGTATTCGAACTTTGGATGGAAGTCTAGCTTTCTTCTCTTTCCATCTACGTTCTCTATACAGTACAAACGGTTTTTATAACCGTCGTAGAATATTCTGGTAAACATTGATTCTCCTATCAAATAATATGGGTGAGGAATTCCTGAACATCATTGTCGCCGTGCTCTATGAGGAATCCTAACATAAGATAACATATTCTTGACAGGATGTAAAGAGCCAAATTGCAAAAAGCTGTCCAGCAGAGCATAAATGTTAGGAAAAACACAATGGGTTGTATCATTTGTCAACTTCCGTCTGTATTTTGTGGTTAACTTACGTCGCCGTTCTCTTTAATCTTCTCGTTCTCGTAGTGTGCTGTAAACCTTCTCCTGATTTCAGCGGCACACTCTTCCAGTTCCCCACAAAAGGCTTTGTAGTTTTTGTAGCCCGGTTGAACAGTTTTAAGACAGAACTTAAAGAGCACGTAGTTAAGCTTGCCGTCTGGTTGTACGCCTTGCTTAATCATTTCGTCTACTACTATATCCATTGGTGGTCTGTCAGCTTGTTTGATATAAGGCATTATGCCTCCCTATGTTCGGTATGTGGGTAGTTGTATAGAAGGTTTTGAGTGGCACCACACTTTTCGCATGTATGAGGATATTGAGGAGGATAACTAGTCAGTGTGATGCCTCTCCACTTCATCTTACCTACTTTACATTCATCACAAATGTAATCAACTTTATATACTTTCACTTCAGTTTTTTGTTCCACTATTCCCACTCCTTGGGTTCATCATCTTCGTCCGTCAACCCGTCAATAGCTTCTGGATGATGTTCAATGTACTCAGTACAGTCATTGAAAATCTGGTTAGCATACTTGTAGATTTCATCCTTTGTCATTTCTTCTTTTCCAGCAACCTGAAAAGCAATCATTACACAAGCCGCATTGATAGCCGTAGGAACGTCAAGGTTGTCATCATTTTCCATAAGTCTTTCGGCAACAAGATTGACATGTTTGAATAGCTCAGCTGGGTCTTTCAGTCTGATATGTTCTGCCATGAATTTCATGTTATCTCCCTAGTATTTCAGATAGTGAGCTTTTTTGATTATTGATGACTACACCACTCTTGACAATCTTCAGGTTTTTGACCCACGGTGATATGTAGTACATTCCGACAATGTAGTCAGCGTAACCTTCCTGTCGGTTCCCACGGAAGCTTCTTTTACCACGAGGTGGATTGGGTAGCCTTTTAACGTCCATTCTTTGACCGTACATAAGAATAGCAGTGCCATCTCTTGGAAAGAATCTGTCGAAGTATCCAATACCTGTTCGTTCTGCATACCAGTTCTCGATGTTTACCTGTTCGAGGTTAAACTCTAAGTAAGGGCCGTGGTCGCCAAAAACAATTCGTGTGTACCCCTTACACAACAGGTTGTCATGTTTCGTGAGGAAAGTTGTTTCGGAGTTGCCTTCTTCGGTGAGAGGTATTGCTTCCAAAAGTTCTTTTCTATCACGAATCCTGTTCTCATAGATTGCTGTTGTTTCAAACAAGTTCCCACACCTTATCTGAGACTTCATACGACTGTTCGTACTCATTGTAATCTTCGTCCAAGAAGCTTTCATTTGGAATCGGAACTTCTTCATGCTTCTCTATGAGATTATCTTCAGGTACATCCAGTCTTTCAAACATGTACTCACTGCCGGGCTCTGCTCTGACAACGTATGGGTCATTCAGTAACCAGTTAGCGTAGTTAATGTAATCTCTATATTTCATACTGTTATGTCTAATTATTCAACAGACAAAGCTTCTTTTTTTGTCTCTTTATTATTAAAAATAGCTTTAATCTGACCATCACCAGTTTCATTTTTTTCCATTCTATTGAGAAGCTTTTTAACTTCCTTAACCAAGAAATTTTTGTTTACTTGGTTTAATTTTGAATGGTAACTGTCAAGAGTTAATAAACAAGATGTTATAATCCCATAATCCATTTTATCAATTCTCATAATTCCTCCTTAATATTGTGCGCTATGCCATGCCTTGTAGAACTCATTGATGATTTTGTGCTCAAGCAAATCATCTACACTCGGAACAATCCAACTCGCGAAGTATTCCAAGAACGGATGGAACTTGTATTGGTCTTCATCAGTAATCATGATGATTGGCTTGTGCATCTGCCAACCCCAAGCAAGTTCACATATGGTTCCAGTTAGCGGTCGGGTCTTTCCAAACCTGTCCATGTTGACAACAATCAAGTCACACTTCTCGACACATGTGTAATCCTTATGGACGATGGCATGTGGCGGAATCTGACCTTTCAATCCGTCCGGAGAAATTTCAGCAAAGTTTTCCCCATTGAGCGGGTCGAGCCAACAAATAGGATAGCGCTTATTCTGCCCTTTCCAGTTGTCATAATGCTCGCGAATCCTGACTCTCCACTCCGTACATTCCTTAATAACCTGTCCCTGAATGTACCCGGCAAGATAAACTTTCATTGCCATAACCTACTCCTTTCGTTTTGCCAATTTCTCAGCAATTTCGTCCTCAAGTACTTTTACCTTCATTTTGAAGTCATTGAGGTCGGTTGTAAAGAAGCCTGCTGACTCAGCATGGCCTCCGCCCCATCCATGAGTTTTAAGTATCTCACCGGCATTCAAACCTTCAATACGGTGACGGACTGAAACTCTTTCAGTCGATGGGTTACGAACAAAAATGATATTGTAGCCTTCTTCATTCATCAGTCTATCACAAATCTCATTGATGAATTCTCTGGACTGTGCAATACACCCGTTGAGCTTATCAAACTCGAATGCTGTCAGATTATTGTAAATCTTCTCGAACTTGATTGCTCTTTCCTCAAGCCATGCTTCCTCTTCTTCGGTGAAAGTGGTGCGTCCGTCAAAGAACTTGTCACGGAACTTGTTTGGACGATAGAGATAGAACATGACATCATTCATCTGCTTACTTTTAGGGTCATTCAGAATCCACATGTCATAGTCGTTAGTCATCTCCACCAAATCCCTAAGATGGTCGAGTTTGATGTCGTACATTTTTTCCACAAACCTTAGAGTCAGTTTGGCTCCGCATATGCCGGGAATGACATAATGCATCTTGGATGGGTCAGTGTACTCCTCTGCCGACTCGTGGTGGTCGAGTAGGATAATCTTGTCGGACAGATAGAGGTTCTGCTGTAAGTCAGGATGGATGTCTGTCAGGATGACATAATCGTACTTATCGTATTCAAGTGACTCAAGGATAGAGTCGATTTTGTAGAACGAAGTGTTGAGAAACGTGATGTTGTCATACACATGTCCTAATACGATTTGAGCAACTGTTCCATCCAAATCGTTATGGCTTATGCTAAAAATCTTAGCATCTAATGGGATTTTCTTCATTATACTCTCTCTTGTGGCGATACTTTGTCAAGGAGTTCACCGATTGAACCGACAACAGGAATTCCTAGTTCTTTGGCGAGGGCAACTTCTCTGTCGGCACCGCTGGAGTCTCCGGGCAGTCTAAGCAGAACGTCAACTCGACGAACAATTTCGAAATCAATTTGCATCCATTCCTCTTCCCCTCTGGGGCGAGCCATCTGTAGGAAGTGACTCAGAAGTGGGGCAATCGGACAAAAACCTTTATCCATAAGAATATGGGCGGTATCAATCTGCCTTTTGACGTTTGTAGCTTGGTCTCCTTTAGCGTATGGCGACGCAATATAAACAACAACCATGATAAACTCCTTTCCTTCAATTAGGTTTTCAATTGTCAACCATTAACATAACATCTTCTGTAGGAAATGTCAATAAGCAAACTTAGATTATGCTTGTTATCATCTTGACGTATTTCGGTGACTCAAGCCACCTTCCATCTCTGTCCATTGCCGCGTACTGGGCCTTAATAGTTTCATTGAACTTTTGAGGTTCCGTGTACTCGTCCACAATGTCCTGAATGTCTTGAACAGTACATTCATTTGTAACCTTGGCAATGTTGTTGTCATACGGACTTGGCTTACCATTTGTAAATGTTGTTCCGATACTTAACAAACCCAAAGAGCAGTACTCAATGTGTTTGATGTCGGACTTAGAATAGTTGAAATAGTTAGGTACCAATGGCGCAATACCAATGTCAGGACGGAAATCCTTAATTGGCAAATGGTACTGATACGAGTTCACCCAGTTGATTGCTTTAAAGTTTTGTCTGCCTTTGATTGGCTCAAAAAACCACGGTAGCCCACCCATACAGCAGAACTCAATCTTGTTGTCTCTAACGCTTTTGATAACCCATTCACACCACGCATTCTCCCAGTCACCCCTAAGCTTTTTCTTTTGGTGATAGTGAGTCGGTGAACCTGTGTAGATGACACGAGGCTTTGTAATCTTTGCGTTAATCGGTCGCCTTCTATGCGGGCCCCAGAAGTATTGTGGCACGGCATTATACACGACTTTGATGTTAGATGTCACGCCTCTCTTTTTGATGTACTCTCCTAAGAACTCTGTTGACACACAAACCGTGTCCATGAGGTTCATGATGTCAATGCATGATTGTCTGACTTCATCGGTGATGGTAGAACCACCGAAGTTATACTCAGGGATTGACTCTCCTTCGTCCGGTCCGTTCCAGATAAAGTCGTCAATGTCGTAAATCATTTTGTAGCCATACTTGGGCTGGTTCTCTTTGTACATTTGTACAGCTCGAACGTGGCCCGGAGCCATTGTTCTTTGGAAGAAAACACTTCGAGTTCTCAGCAACACGTCGTGCTGGAATATCATGATTGGTGAGAGCATGATATTGAAGCGTCCGGTCTTTCCGAAGATGGAGTTCAAGTATGTCATCGGGAACACGTTCCTGATGTGTCCACATCCTGTCGAGTCTGAAACATATGACAGGACAATATTCTTCTGAACCTTCATCATGTTGCCTTCTTGTGTTGCGACTTCAAAAGGCTTATTCGGGTTCATTAGATGCTGTCTAAATACCTCGTAGTTACTGGTAGGTATTTGCTTCATAAAACATCTCCCTTAACCTCATTGTACAAATCTATAAGCGAATCATAGATTTCTTCTTTGTTGGTAATTTCCAATGTGTCAATAAACTCTCGCATCAAATCAGTCATAGAGCCGATGTCGTATGCATCGAGGTCCAAGTCTCCACCTAAGAGATTGCTGTTATCGACGAATATGTTTGGAGGAATGGCTGGGCCATACTCCTCAATTTTCTTGACGTATTTATCAATCTTGTTTTCGTTGTAACTCTCGTCAAAGTCAACATGCACATCCACAATGTTTCCCTGTACCGTGTTCTTTGAAAACTTCTCAGGGAACTTGAGTTTGATGTACTTCAGAGATGTTGTGTTGTTGACATATTCATATGACAAGTCATCGGTGTCGAGGATGATGAAGCCTCTATCTTCGTCTATATCGTTTCGAGTAAGCTGATACGGAGAGCCTACATAAACGATTTCGGCTCCGTGGAGTTCTTGTCGGTTACGAATGTGGAAGTGTCCGGTGAAAACCTTTTTACACTTCTGGAAGATTCTGCCGTTGATTCCATCGTCTGATGACTTCCATTTGTTGTATTGGAATCCTGTAATGTTGAAGTGACCCATGCATACGTCAGGGTTAGTCTTGTTGAACTCTCTGACGAACTTCATGGTGTCTACAATCCACGGCACAAGCACGAAGTTCTTTCCATCCATCTCTACCGATGTCATATCCTCAATGAGATGCACACCTTTGAAGTTGCTAAGTGGCTTCAAAGAATTGACACGGATAGAGCTGTTGAAATAACAATCGTGGTTGCCTACCAACAGGTAGATTTCGAAGTCCTTTAGATGCTTCTCAAAAAGATTGTGTACTTCATTCAGTACCTTAGTGTTCGTACTACTCCGGTTATCAAAGATGTCGCCAAGCATAAAGATTTTCTTTATCTTGTGCTCTTTGAGATAAGGAGCGAACTGCTTTGATATAAACTTGGACTGACTTCGGAGAAAAACTTCTGAGTTTTTGCGCGCTCCGAAGTGCAAGTCACTGATGATTGCGACTTTCAAATTACAGCTCCTTACAGGGTATTGTTCATAGTATCGGTATTGTCGATATACTCAATCGGAGTAAACATGTTATCACGCTTCGAGTAGTCATTGATGTTCTGCAAGAAAGCGTTTCTCGCAATCATCGTGAAGTACGCGAAGGGATTCTTTTTCGACAGGTCGAACTTGTCGATGTACCTACACATGTAGAACACTGCATCGGACACCATTTCGTCCTTGCGGTCCGGTGTGTAGTTGATAAAGTTGGCACGATTGAGTAGATTTCTCGCTATGAGCAAGAAGCTTTTGCCTAACTCGTTAAACACTTTTCTGGACTTGGTTTCTTGGTATTCTTTTAGCTGATTATAGAATATTTTATTGTTTATGTATTCAGCCATCCATTACCTCCTTCATTTGATTAATCTCAGAGAAGCTGTTACCATTCTTTTGAACCTGAAGGCAACTGCTGAACTGAGATGAATAGTCCTGCTGTAGTCTATGCGAGATGATATAAACACACAAATCCTTATTGTCGTATGCCATCGTTTTCAAACTACCTACCAACTTCTCCAAACCGTTCTCGTCAATGGCGCTGTCCAGTAGTTCGTCAATGATGAGTAGGTTACAGTTCCAGTTGGAAATTGTTTTTGTAATACTAATAAACGACAGAAGGATGGACATGTCAATTCTCTTTTTCTCTCCCTCAGAATAAGAGTAGTACGAAATGTCATTCTTCAGGTTATCAAGGTTTGTGATTTTCTCGTTCATAAACTCATCGAACTGGATAATCGCTGGGAGTTCGAATAGCTTAATGTACTCATTGATTTTCGAATTCAGAATCGGTATCAGCTTCTTGAAAAAGTAAGCCTTGATTCCGGACTCCGAAAGTATGCCTTGGATGACATCATTGTTCTTCAGCGTCTTTTTGATGCCTTCGGTTTCTTTCCAAAGCAATTTGTATTCATCTTTCCTCTCCTCAAACTCTTCTTGTACTGAACCCAGATTAAATTCAATCTCGCGGTTCAGTATTTCATTTCTCCTTTCTTCTGCGACAGCCAACTCTCTGTCAATCATTTCCAGTTTGTCTTTTAAGGATTTCGAGCTAAACTGTAAAGTATTTAATTCTTTCAGTGCATCTTCTTGTTCTCTAATCTTATCTTCGGCTTCTTTTCTGTCAATCTGAAGGTCATCAATGATGCTTTTGTCCTTTTCAATCTCACCGGCGAGGCGGTCAATTTCGGACTCTTTGTGCTCGGGGGTTATCTCGGTTTGACATAGAGGGCATACCGTGTGCGATTCCAATGACTTTATCGTCTTGGTGGAAGATTTGATGTTATACTCTTTCCCGTTCTGGTATCTGATTATCTTATCCCTCGAAGCCTTCAGTTCTTTTAGAGTTGCTTCCTCAAATTCATTCAGCGTAATCTGCTTAGAAATGTCACTGATTTTCGCCTCAATGTCGATTTTATCGTTTAAATAAGCCTTTATTCTATCGTCAATAGCACTGAGGTCGTTAGCTTTGTTGCTCTGGAAGTTGTTTTGTGCATCTGTCAACTCCAAGACTCTTTTTCTCAGAGATTTCAAATGCTGTTCCAGTAAAGCAACGCTTCTATCGTTTACCTCAGCCTTTGTGCGAATGTCAACATTTTTCTTTTTCAGAACCTTAAGCATCTGTCCAAAGACAACGATGTTGAAGATTTGCTCAATGATTTCTCGCTTCTCCCACAATCCCAAAGACAAGAATGGTCGATTGTAGTTTACTGCAAGCGAGATTACCTGTCTGAACATCGTGTGGTCGATTCCCACGATTTTGTCGAGTTCTTCTTGGTTGAGCCTCTTGGAAGATAGAAGCTCAAGTTCTTCACCGTTCTTTAGAATCTCCAGCTTGTCCGGTGTTAAGGTTCTTGTGACAACGAATTCGTCGTTGTTGTCTACCATGAACTCGCAAGTAACCTTAAGATTCCTCTTGTTTCTTCTGTTGAGCAATTCCTTAATCTTGATGCTTCGGTATGGTTTGCCGTAGAGACAGAACGAGAGAGCATCTAAGAGCGCGGACTTTCCACTACCATTTTTTCCTGAAATAAGGTTTACACCGTGTTTGAAATCTATGGTTGTAGGGCTTGCTCCGAATGACAAAATATTCTGAAATGTCAAGCGTTTGAACTTAACGACCATCAAAATCTCCTGTTAGGGTTGTCTTGACATGTGATAAAAGATAACATCTTCTTAGGATTTTGTCAATACATTTTGCGATAAAAACCTAAAAGTCTACAACATGTTGTATTTAGGTTTTGTGAAAATCAATGAGTTACGTCTGCTTAGAAAAATGCTAATTCTTGAAATCGCTATATATATTAAAGAAGTATAATATAAATTAAGGAAGTTAAAAAGCTTTTAATATATTATAGGTACTCTAGGACCTGACCGGTCATGACCGGTCAATTCCTACAGGACCGGTCAGGGCCAATTCCTAACGGAATTGGCTGGCGATGCCATTACGTTAATTTTTAAGCAAAAGGAGTTTGTATGACAAAGGACGAGTTCAAGAAATTGAAGCTGATGGTAGAGAAGAGCCTGAAAATTACCCACGACAATGTGACAGACAAAACAATCTCACTTTCTACGCTGTACGCAAATCTGATTCAGGTTTACTCAAAAGAAGTGAAAATATTGAAAACTAAGTTTCACGACAAAGAGAAAATCTATGGAGATTTGTACCATCACTACAAATTCAATTTCCAATTCCAGCTTGATACCAAAGCCGAGGTAGAAGCCTACATTAAAGCCGACAATAAGTACTACACTGCCGCTCTCGAATATGTAGACCAAGAAATTGTCGTTAAGTTCATTGAGCAAACCCTTGACCATATAAATAATATTGGATTCAGGATTAAGAATTACATTGACTTAAAGAAGATGGAAAAGGGATTAATGTAGGAGAAAATCATGGAAAGAAAAGACTACCTCAAAGGTGCTAATGCGTACCTCACAGAAGAAGAGTTTGACCCTCAAGAAGCTCGTCAGGCGGCGAAAGCCATATTGACAACGGCATTACTCGAAGCCGCTAGCACTCCCGACACAATCGCTGATAGAATAGGAGTGGACACCAAAAACGAATATTTCTATGCTAAAGTCATGGAGGACCTTCAGGACATAGCGGGGATGACAGTAAAAAATATTGACAGAATGCCGTAAATAAGGACTGCTTATGAGCGATATTATCGCGCTTGAAAAATTGAATGAAGTCGATTTTCGAGTCAAAGGACTCACACAAGGCTCTGCGCTTGAACTCAAGGAACACCTTACATGCGTCATAGATAACTGGTGGTTCCATCCGAGAGCAAAGGCTGGCTGGCGTGGAGAGATTTCATACTTCAACTGGAACGAACAAACAGTACCCATTGGACTTTTTCCTCAAATGGTGAAGTTCTGCAAGAAGTTTGGGTATAAGCTAAAGATAGATTTTGACAAAGAAGAACTCTTTAATGACATCAGCGATGAGGACTTCGAGGAATTCTACAAGGCAATCTTCAGGGATTCGACATTTGAACCCCGCGATTATCAGGACGAGTCCATCAAAAGGGCTCTTAGAAAGAAGCGCGGAATTATAGAATCTCCTACAGGCTCAGGAAAATCGTTAGTAATCTATACGCTGATACGATTTTTGTTAGGAGTTTGTGAAGGAAAGATACTCTTGATTGTGCCGAACATTAGTCTTGTAAACCAGATGTTCTCAGACTTCAAGGAGTACGGCTGGGAGCAGTGTGAAGGGTATTGCAATTTGGTGTTCGGTGGCTCACAGAAAAGGTGGCAGTTACCCATAACTATCTCCACTTGGCAGTCAATTTACAAGAAGTCTATTGACTTTTTTGCACAATATCAGGCTGTTATCGTGGACGAAACCCACGGAGCTAAGGCATCTTCAATACAGAAGTGCCTGAAGAAGTGTATCAATGCTGAGTACCGAATTGGTACAACAGGCACAATGCCGGATAGTAGGCAGGACCAGTTCACCATTTATGGGTATCTGGGGCCGAAAATCTTCAGCTTGACAAGTGGGGAATTGATTGACAAGGGCATCTTGTCGAAGATAAAGATTGCGAACTTGTTGGTTCATTATCCGAAGGAAACGGTTTGGAATTACTGGCATGATGCTGAGGGGCATTTGGTTGGCAACTCTTATCAAGAGGAGCTTGACCAAATCTATGGAAATCATAGCAGAAATGGGGTTTTTAACTTCGTTTTGGACAATATTGATGCTGAGCAGAACGTGCTGATTCTCTGTCACAAAATCAGTCATTTGAAGGACATTCGTGAGTACTTAGAAAAGAACTTTGGTGACAGAACGATATATGAGATTTACGGTCGTACTAAGGGTGATGAAAGAGAAAGAATAAGAAAAAAATTAGATACTGGTGAAAGAAAAATATTTTTAACTGATAATTCTTATATTATTATTGAAAATAAAGAAAAAGTTTTATTAACAAACGGACAGTATAAAGAAGGATTAAAAATTACTTTAAAAGATGATATTAGTGATGTTTGGATAAAATCTAAAAAAGTTTATAAAAATTAATGTTTATTGGTATAAATATAATTAGAATATTAAATACAAGGATTTATGATGAATTTTAACAATTATTTAATGGAATCAATTAATAAGTTAAATAAAATTATTGAAGATTTTAGAAAAACTCTTGAAAATGATTATGATTGGCAAGAAGATAAAATGTGTATGAAAGGCACGTGCCAATCTGTTACTAAAGAACTTGTAGATTTGTTAAACAAAAATGGATATAATGCTAAAAGAGTTAACGGAAGATATATGAACATATCAGATGATTTTGAGCCTGATATGAGTCAATGGAGTGATGAAGATATAGAAGAATGGACTCCTGATATGGGAATGAATCATTGGTGGGTTGAGATTGGTGATAAAATTGTTGATGTGACTGCTGACCAATTTCATCCAAAAGAAGAAGATGATTATAGAATTATTATTACTAATAAAAGCAATAGGGATTATGAATGATTTTTAGTAAATTTATTAAATTATTAGGAGAACCTACTAATAGAAAATTACTTCTTCAATATATTTCATTTTGTAAAAACAGTTGTACTAATATTGGAAATAAAATAGAAAAACATCATATTGTTCCTAAAAGTGTTTGTAGAGAATGGATTAAAGAAAGTTTCAATATTATTCCTATGGAGTATGAGAATCATATTAAAGCTCATAGAATGTTAGTAGAAATTTATCCAATTAGAAAGTTTTATAGACCGTTGAATTATATGCTTAATTATAATAAACCCGATGAATATTCAAAAATGAAAAGTAAAGAAGTAATTGATTGGTGGGTGTCTTTTAGAAAAAGCGATGAATATTTATTGTGGATTGAAAGAAGAAGAAAAAGTACTAATAATTTTGAAAATTTTATAAAAGGTGGTATTAAAAGTTCTATAAAAAGAAATAAAAGTAAAAAGTATCGGGAGAAAATTTCTGAAAAATGTAAGGATTTTTGGAATGTTAAAAATAGAAAAGAACATTCTAAAAAAATAAAAGAAGCAATGACAAATGAAGTTAAAAATAAAATGTCAATAATTTCAGAAGAAAGATGGGCTAATAAAGATTTTAGAAATAAAATGAAGAATAAAATGAAAGATGTTAATAGTCAAGAAGAAAAAAGGAAAATTAGTTCAGAAAAAAATAAAAAGCATTGGAAGAGTTTGGAATATAGAAAGAAAATGAAAGAAGCAAGAGAAAATGGAAAGCAAAGAGATGTCGTTGGTCAATCAAATAAAATGAAAGAAAAATGGAAAAATCCTGAATTTAGAAAAATGATGTTAGAAAAAAGAAGGAAATCATATGAAGCCAAAAAAAATAGAGGAAATTAAAAGTCCCGGCCAAATTTTGGTCGGGACTTATTAGTTAAGCCACCATGAGTACAGGAATAAATATAAAAAGACTACATCATGTTATATTTGCCTCAAGTTACCGTTCAAAGATTAAGGTGCTTCAGAGTATAGGTAGAGGCCTGAGAACCCACAAGACTAAGGACTTGTTAATTGTGTGGGATATTGTTGATGACTTGAGTTTCATACACAAGTGGGGCGATAAGGATGTGCTTCACAAAAACCATGTGTTCAAGCACTGGTATCAGAGATTGCAATACTATAAAAAACAAGGCTTTAATTTTGTCACAAGAAAGATAAATACAACTGAATATTATACTCAGGAGGATTCGGAAAATGGCTAAGAAGCCCAAATACATTAAAAAGTACTTCACCAAACACGGTAAGGAAACCGAGGATTTGGAGAAGGCCGAAAAGGTTGTTATCGAATTGCAAGGCAGCGAAGCCGCACAAGCTACCAAAGTTGCTAAAGCATTGAGTAGTGCTGCTACTGAAAAGAAAAAATTCGATAATGATGTTAAGAAGTACGGCGCTCAAGCAACTGAAATGATTGAAGCGGCAACGGATGTGGCTGACGAAGCTTTCACAAGAGTTCTTCAAATGTCGCAAATGGCATTGGCGCTTGATAAAAGTGCTCCAACTCCAAAGGCCCAGTTTGATAATGAGGGATTCATGAAGGCAGTTATAGAAGCATCGGGACTTGCTGAGGACGTAATTGAAGAACTTCGTGCGAAGTTCACTACTGAGGTTATGAAGAAAAGAAAGCCGAGCGTTAAAGCAGTACCTGTTGAATCGAATTTGGAAGAAAGCATCTGGGGTAAAATCACCGGCAATGTCATGAAAGTCTTGTCGGTACTTGGAAGAAGCTTTACAGACTCAGTGAAAAATTTCTTCAATGACACAGACCAGCTCATGGCTGATATGAGAAAACAGCTTGCGTCTTATCAGAAATACGAAAGCTACCAAAACTACGAAAAGTACTTGAAGGATGCAGGAGCATTTTAATGGGATTTTTGAAGTGTCTCAAAGAAGGCTTGTACGATGAGGAAAGAGAGGATGTAGTCGAAGAGCCCCAAGAGTATGACTTCCAAGGACAGGTAGACATGTCCGCGGAACTAGGGAATGCAGACGAGTACCTTTACTCCAATTCCGAACCTATGACCTATTATGCTAACGGTAATGGGTTTGAGTTGACAGACAACGACCAACTGTACGAGATAATTAAGCTCGTACATGAGTTGACTGACAAGCATTTCTTTGTGAGAGACTTGACATGGAAAGCAAACATTAAACATAGATACGTCGAATTCATTTTCAAGCTAGGTGAAGGTGACGACGAAGCAGACAAATTTTTTCTCGATGGAGTTCACGCTTATCTTAACAGTGAAATCCTGAAAAACTTTGGACCACTGTACAATGTTTACAAGGAACCTTTTGTAGACAGTGTGGGGAAAAACTCAGCTAAGATAACCGTGAAAAAGAAAAGCGAGGAAGAAAAACATGTTTGACGCAGAAACGTGGGAAGTATTTTTTGACTTCATTGAGTCATTCGGCATGGACTGGTGGCAGGCTTTGATTTTCATTACTGTCATCTTATTCACATGGGCTGTAGGAAAGTTTTGGCGAAATGTACTTGCATGGATTGGCAAGAAGCTTGGCGGAGTATCTCCTGAGACACTTCAGTATCGAATGTTCTGGGGCTTGGTTAGTGATGCCCTGAATATCAAGATGAAGAATGAACTCCGTAGGTCATTTAAGGAAAACGGATTCCATGAGACAAGTGGAAACGATTTCTCAGCATACGTCAAGAATCAGAGCAAGGCTTTGATGTCGATGCTGAGAGACCATATCATAAACCTATATCCTCCGACAAACAACAAACTGATTGTAAGTATGGAAGATGTATTGGATTATTTGGATAAGAAGGAGCCTGAGATAGAGGATTCCTTTTTTGAAATTTACATAGAAGCAAAGAGACTCCGTAAGCATGAAATAGATAAGAAGGCAGACATTGAAACGAAGTTCGCGGAAGAAATCAATACCTTCGTGGAAAAGGACCATGACGACTGTAGTAGTTGTATGCTAATCCTTTTCGGCAAAAGAGAGATTGCTGAGAACAAGAAAGAGCAGATTAAAACGCTTAAAGCACAGATGAATTTTGTTGAACAGAAGTTTACGGAGATACAATCAGACTTACTCTCATTTTACAGTGAGAAGATAAACGACAAGAATAAATAAGGAGGATATAATGGCCGAGGACATCAACAGAATCATAACCGATTTCGTGAATTACGACATTGAGAATGATTACTACCAAGAAGATGATAAGGATGAATTAGTTAGAGACTTCAAAAAGATTCTCTATCATGATGACCCGACTGTTCGTCAGTGGCTCAAGGCAGTTTTCAATAGTTCTCAGATGCTTGCAGATGAGTATGATTTGATTGCTAAGGAAGGCGAGGCTGAAGAAGTTCCTGTGGAAGAGCCTGAGGGTGAAGTAGTAGAACCTGAGATTGAAGAGCCTGAGGAGAGGTTGAGGAACCTGAGGGAGCATTGGAAGAACCTGAAGGTGCCGTAGAGGAACCACCAATGGAAGAGCCTGAGGATGCCGAGGAAGAAGCTGAGGACGCCGAAGAAAAGAATGAATCAGCGATTAGAGAAGTATATATCAAAACCGCTGCTAATTTATTGTACGAATAAACGGAGGAACTTATGGGTGGATTTTTAGACTATCTGGACAATTACGAAATCAAGTCTGAGAAACCAGTACCACCAAAACCAAAGAAGGTGGTTAAGGAGTCGCAGAAGAAAGTCGTAAAGAAAGTGGCCAAGAAACAACCATTCAAAATACCGCCAAAGAAAGTCATTAAATACCCGGTGAAGGAGACTTATTCACATGCTGTTGATATTTTGGATGGACTACCGGACGAGCCGGTTGCTCCACCAATGGTTGAAGGACAGTCTGTACCAATAATGCCTCCGAAACCACAGGAGCCTGATTTGGACACCGTTGCCGGTCATGCTTCCGCACTTTTGTAAGAAGGAGATAACATGCCTACAGTAACTACAAATCTTTACAGACAGGAATCTGCCGGAGGAAATGTCAGCTTGAGTGGTGACAGTTTCAATGTCTCACTTATGGACAGTTATGTTTCTGCAACTGACACTTCCGCGTTGAAACATGTAAACTATTGGTCAGAAGTTTCTGCTAATGAGGTTAGTGGGGCAACATACTCTGCAATGGCGTTGTCAGCCGATACTCTTTCAGCCAACTCAAGTGATGTTGTGTATTGGGATGGTGTCAATCTAACGTGGACTGGTGTAACAGTTAGTCCGTATGGATTGGCAATCTATCGTCCATCGGACAACTTGGTAGTTGGTTTCGTGGAGTTTGACAATGCTCCAATTGTGGCAGTCAATGGGTCCATTACGATTAGCTGGAACCCTGCTGGCATTATGAACATATTTGGATAAGGAGTAATCAATGTCGAGAACGGGCGCTCAACTAAAAGCAAAGTGGGACGACGACCCTTTACTTCCTATGCGTTTGGCAAAAAAGAGTTATCCTATTAAGGATGACTCTACTGTATATGAGCCAGTCTATGCTCAAATAAGAGTCTACTACAATAAGAACGGTAAAGCTGACATTCACCAAGAAAATTTTGAGGACACGACTAAAACATTATCAGCCGCAATTCCTCATTTTGATGACTTAAATTCAGTAAGAATCTTTTTGAGCTATGTTCCTAGTGTTAGCGCATTTTGGGATAATTTCAATAAAGGTCCTCAGGACAGAGTTGAAATAAAAATGTTTGACATGTATGAAGATTATAGTTTATCAGAATTACAGGCTTTTGGGACTCTTAAAACTAAAAATATTGGAGAGCTGACCCTTCAACAATTGCTTGATGCAATCGAGGGGAAGAAAGTTTCAGCAACCATAGAATCAATAAGGTAATTTAATGGCAACCTTTACTGATGCACAAAACGGTAACTGGGCAGATACCAATTCGTGGAATGAAGTAGGATTTCCGGTAGCCGGAGATGATGTAACCATTTCAGCCTACAACATTTCGTTATCCGCAGACGAAGCTTGTGCTAGCCTTGACATTCAAGGTGGAAACTTCAACTTTGGTACCGGCGGATATACCATGACTGTATCCGGTGACTATACAGTCGCCAACAGTTCAGGTTTAATCACTCAAGGAGATGGAACACTTTTCTTATCGGGTGATGGAAACCTTTCTACGCCCCATCAAGATAACGGGCCTGATTTAATAAAATGTGCTAATTCTGGTTATACCACAACTCTGGCATCCACTTCGGAAGTTAGAAGTATGCGTTGGTTGGGCGGAACATTTGGTGTTGGAAGTAGCCAGCATATAGCCGTTGGTCAACAAGCAGGCGATGAAGACCTTGTATTTTCGGCAGACCCCGGAACAACGGCTACTGTTGGTGGTGGTGGAGAAATATACTTCTCTACGCGTAACAGCGAAACTCGTAATATTGCCGGTTTTGATTTTAATGCGGCTATTGGTTTAAGCTTTTTTGGTGCTGGTGATTTTAACATTTCGGGAACCATTTTTAGAACTACTGGTGGTATTTGGAATTGGATGAATCCGGGTTCGTGGAATTTGTTAGGTGGTGTTAATGTCGATTGTGAAGGTCTACAGAACAATGACTGTACTTTAAATACTGGAACTGGCACGCACATCTTTAGAAGTGTTACTACATTCACATCCAACGCAACTTTCAATTTTAGCGCATCTAACTGGATACTTACAGGCGAGTGGGACCCTGGTTCAACCACCACAGTCAATACCCAACAAGGTACAATAACTTTCAGTGGAGGTTCAGACCAAGATGTTACCTCTCACGGTGAAACTTTACCAGACATAATTGTTGATAAGTCCGGTGGAACAGTTGCACAGCAAGACGATTTTAACTGTGAGGACTTTTCAATCTCCGGTGGAACATGGGACACTAACGGTGGTTCCAACTATGATTTGGATGTTGATGGAGACTTTTTACTAGCTGGTGGAACCATTGATGTACAAAGCTCTGATGTGCTTCTTGCCCAAGGATTCCTTAAAACAGGCGGAACGCTTACAGAAGATTCAAGTAGATGGATATTTAATGGAAATACAGGAACACATACTATCGACTCGTCTTCCGGCATTCTTCCTACATTTATCGTTAGTGGAACAGGTGGAACATGGAACTGGGGTGGTACTAATGGATTTGATGCCGTTACAGTAGAAGCTGGAACATTCTCGCTTAACAACAACAGTAAACAGGTATCATGGACTTCATTGACTGTTAATGGTGGTTTCTTCGATGCTACCAATGGTACGATAGAACCTTATGGTGGAATCACGATTGCTGATGCCGCAAACATTGCTGACTTTGGAACATCCAAGATTGTATTCCCTCTTGGTCAGTCTGTATCTAACCCTAACTCAACAAACCCGTTTTACAACATTGTGGTTGATGATGGTACAGTAACCATGAACAGTGTTCTTCGCTGTGATGGTGAGATTCAGATTGATGGTGGTACTCTTGATGTTCAATCTTACGATGTATACTGTGACGACCTTGACATCAATGGTGGCACATTGGATTTGTCTGATGCCGCCGGCCCTACAGTTTATATTACCGGAGATATAGATGCTACTGGTAGTGGAACGATTTCGGAAGGAAGTTCAACATTTGATTTTTATGGCGACACCGACCAAAACATAACAAGTAATGGAATAGCTTTTAATGATGTTGTCGTTACAAATGTAGACGGTACTATACGTTTTGTAGACGCGTCAACAATATCAGGAACATTTGCACCGGGTAATGGCTCATCTACTGTTACTGTTGGTTTTGAAGAATCGCAGAATCACTATTGGGGAGCATATGATGATACGAATGCTTCGGGTGATAGTACGGTTGTTTTAGTAAGTAATTCTCCGACAACGCAGTGGAACCTGACAATAGGTTCAAACCAGTCAGCATTCCATACAGATGTAACTGACAGTAATTTGACAGGTAACACTATTGATGCTACCGCGGCAGGAAACGTCGATGGTGGAAACAACAGCGTAAATTGGATTTTCGCAGACGAGTCGAGTTCAAGCGAATCAAGCTCAAGTGAATCGAGCCAGAGTTCGCCGTCCTCAGAGTCGAGTAGTAGTGAATCGAGTCAGAGTTCGCCATCTTCGGAGTCAAGTTCATCTGAATCAAGCCCTTCCTCAGAGTCGAGTCCTTCGTCTGAATCTAGTTCAAGTGAATCTAGTCCTTCATCGGAGTCGAGTTCATCTGAATCGAGTCAGAGTTCGCCTTCAAGCGAATCGAGTAGCAGCGAATCAAGTCCTTCGTCAGAGTCTAGTTCCAGTGAGTCTAGTCAGTCAAGTCCTTCGTCAGAATCAAGCCAGAGTTCGCCTTCCAGTGAGTCGAGTTCTTCACAGTCTAGCCCATCTTCGGAATCCAGTTCAAGCGAATCTTCTCCGTCAAGTCCGTCGTCGGAATCAAGCTCAAGTCAGTCTAGTCCTTCGTCGGAATCGAGTAGCGAATCGAGTCAGAGTTCAGAATCGTCCGTAAGCGAGTCGAGTCAGTCGTCTGAATCTAGCGAATCCAGTTCAAGCGAATCTTCTCCGTCAAGTCCGTCGTCGGAATCCAGCAGTTCTGAATCGAGTCTATCTTCGGAATCGAGTGAGTCGAGTTCCAGCGAATCTTCTCCTTCGTCTGAAAGTAGTTCCTCGCAGTCATCGCAGTCATCTGAATCTAGTGAGTCAAGTTCCAGCGAATCAAGTCCGTCGTCTGAGTCAAGTCAGTCGTCACCAAGCTCAGAATCAAGCAGTAGTGAATCGAGTCAGAGTTCGCCGTCGTCTGAATCGAGTAGTAGCGAATCAAGTCAGTCGTCACCAAGCTCAGAATCAAGCAGTAGTGAGTCCAGCTCAAGTGAATCGAGTCAGAGTTCACCATCATCGGAATCAAGCAGTAGTGAATCGAGTCAGAGTTCGCCTTCATCAGAATCTTCAGTAAGTGAATCAAGTCCGTCATCGGAATCAAGCTCAAGTGAGTCGAGCCAGTCGTCTGAGTCTAGCGAATCAAGTTCTTCGGAGTCTAGTCCGTCGTCTGAATCATCAGTCAGCGAATCAAGCCAGTCAAGTGAATCGTCCGTGAGCGAGTCGAGCCAGTCGTCTGAGTCGAGTGAATCAAGTTCCAGCGAATCTTCTCCGTCAAGTCCGTCGTCTGAGTCCAGCAGTTCCGAATCAAGCCCATCGTCAGAGTCAAGCGAATCAAGTTCTTCTCAGTCGAGTCCTTCGTCAGAGTCAAGCGAATCAAGTTCTTCTCAGTCGAGTCCTTCGTCAGAGTCAAGCGAATCAAGTTCTTCGGAGTCGAGTCCGTCGTCTGAATCTTCGAGTTCCGAATCGAGTCAGTCATCGCAGTCTAGTGAGTCAAGCTCAAGCCAGAGTTCACAGTCATCGGAATCGTCTAGTTCTGAGTCGAGTCCTTCGTCTGAGTCGTCTGAATCAAGCTCAAGCCAGTCATCACCATCGTCTGAATCTTCGAGTTCTGAGTCGAGTCCTTCTTCCGAATCTTCAAGTTCGGAATCAAGTCCTTCTTCCCAGTCGAGCCAGTCCGATGAATCAAGCTCAAGCATTTCAAGCTCAAGTGAGTCGAGTCCATCTTCGGAGTCAAGTTCTTCTGAATCGAGTCCTTCGTCTGAGTCGAGTGAGTCCTCGCCGTCGAGTGAGTCAAGCTCAAGTGAGTCGAGTCCGTCGTCGGAATCAAGCGAGTCGAGTTCTAGCGAATCGAGCCCTTCATCTCAGTCGAGCGAATCTAGTTCCTCACAGTCGAGTCCTTCGTCACAGTCAAGCGAATCTAGTTCCTCACAGTCAAGTGAAAGCTCGCCATCTTCGGAATCTAGCAGCAGTGAATCTAGCTCATCTGAGTCGAGTGTAAGCTCACCGTCATCTGAATCAAGCGAATCGAGTTCTTCACAGTCGAGTGAAAGTTCTCCTTCGTCACAGTCGAGTGAGTCTAGTTCTTCTCAGTCAAGTGAATCTTCTCCTTCAAGTGAGTCGAGTTCTTCTCAGTCAAGTCAGAGTTCACCGTCATCTGAATCAAGCTCAAGTGAAAGCTCTCCTTCATCGGAGTCAAGCTCAAGCCAATCATCGGAATCAAGTCAAAGCTCTCCTTCGTCAGAGTCGAGCAGTAGTGAATCGAGTCCTTCGTCTGAATCAAGCGTATCTTCTGAGTCAAGTGAATCGAGTTCATCTAGTAGTTCGGAATCAAGTCAAAGCTCTCCTTCATCTGAGAGTAGCTCTTCGGAATCGAGCCAGAGTTCACCATCGTCCGAATCTAGCTCATCTGAATCAAGTCAAAGCTCGCCTTCATCTGAGAGTAGTTCTTCTCAGTCAAGTCAGTCGAGTCCAAGCTCAGAGTCGGAATCGAGCCAGTCATCGCCGTCAAGCGAATCAAGCGAATCAAGCAGTTCTGAATCAAGTCCTTCGTCTGAATCCAGTGAATCTAGTGAGTCAAGCTCAAGTTCGGCTACAACTCCACCAATGTTTTATTACTACAGACGAAGAAGGCTATAAATATAAGTGTAAACCAATTGTAACATGGGAGATATGAATGAATTACTTTAGACAATCAACTTCAGCGACTTTCCGATTCGGGCCGTTTGTTAGCGAATCCGATGGATATACGCCGGTAACGAACTTAAGTATTTCGGCATCGGACGTTAGATTGTCCAAGGATGGTGGTTCCTTCGCAGCTAAAAGCGATTCCACTTCGGGCGTACATGATGAGTTTGGTTACTACAACATTACGATGAACGCCACGGATACTGCATCGGCAGGACCACTGAGAGCGGCAGTTGATATGGCTGGTGCGCTTCCTGTATGGGAAGATTTTACAGTTCTTCCTGCAAATGTATACGATTCATTGGTAGCCGGAACGGACACCCTTGAGGCTGTAATGGTTAGCGCTACAAGTGGTGGTACTTCGGCAATATTCGGAACGACTATTGATACCAAGACGTTTGAGGAAATCTTGGAAATCCTGCTGGCAATGGCCACGGGTAAGGTCAACAGAACCAACGAAGTATTCAAGTACTATAAGCAGGATAATACGACCGAGCTATATACGCTGACATCGACGACCACTGCACGAACGAGGTCATAAATGGCTAACTGGGTAGGGGTATATAACGCCGGTTGGTTCGGAGAAGGCACGACCAATTCCGACCCATTATCGGTATTCCATCACGGATGGTTCGTGAGTATGGAGATTAGCGGGGTTTCACCCTCTGCTAGCGTCTATGATAGCGTCTATCTGAACTACCAGAATGTCCCGAACCAGTATATCACCAAATGTATCAATAGCAGCTATGGCGGTTCCGTAGGAAACTATAACAACGAAAGAGAACTGTTCGATGTTCTTGTCACTGAAGCTTACAACAAGCACGGTGTCTGCATGGATTACTACGTCACATCGTATGATAAGGCGTATGATAAGATTTGGGGCGAGGACAACGATAGAAGATACGTCCGCAGATTCGAAGTCATGGCATTCTTCACACTTCCGAGAGAGGAAAGACTCTGGACTAAGTTCGGAATTGAAGGCCTTGACTCATTTAGTATGTACGTTTCCAAGAGGCACTTCTGGACGGCTTCACAATACGATGCCGCTCAGACAACTCCAAATGCTTATAGTCCGTATATTCCTAAAGCAGGAGACTACATTTACTCTAAATACAACAAATATGTCTATGAGATTGTCGAAGTAAAAGACGAAATCATGATGAACTTGCTGTCCAAACAGCACGTTTGGGAATTCATGGTGAAGCCATTCAAGGACGAACATATCGAAACCACGAGTCTTACATCGGCATCACCAATGTCAGCTATCACGAATAAGGATAGCGACAAGTTTGATATTACCAGTGTTGTGGACGCTAAGAAGCCAGATGTTAACTATCAACCGCCTCCAACTGAGGAAGGTCCAGACGACCCATTTGGCAATTGGTAAAATAAGGAGGAAACATGGCAGAAGGTTTTAAGGACTTCAGAAGCAATAAAGAAAAGCCAAGAGAGGACTTGACAAAGAACGCTGATTGTCAGGAAGCTATCAGGGAACATATTATGGAAAAGATGGGAGTCAGTAATAACGCTCTTGTTTCCTTGGTTGTTCACGCTACAAGAAACACACCTGTCAATGAAAATGATGTTAAGGAACTTGAGTTTTTCGGATATATTGCCGAAGGAACAATAACCACAAAGGGAAAAGCTTTTCTTGACGAAGAAGAAACTATCGACAGATTGAAGAAAATGATTGGGTATTAAGCCAATGGCACATATTGATGATGTTAGCAGGAAAGCTATTGAAGATTTTTTGAGGTCAAAAGATTCCCTTATTGGGAATCTTTTGTCGTTAGATGAAAAATCAGCTATCATGGACCAGCTCTATCCACGTCCAGATAGTCCGGCTCCTGTTACGTCTGCAATTCAGGTCGTTAGAGAAGAGGTTGACGTTGAAGAAATCCTTAGTCGAATCCTTATGAACGAGGATATAGTTGCCCGGTTCAAAGGAGATAAGGGTGACAAAGGCGACAAGGGAGATGACGGAGAAAGCGTCATTGGCGAACAGGGGCCTCCGGGTAAGGACGGTAAAGCTGGAAAGAGAGGTCCGAGAGGAACCAAAGGTAAAGATGCTGACGTTGAAGAAATTCTAAGAAGGCTTCAAGACGATATTGAGTTCATTCAAAGAGTTCGTGGGTCTGGTCCAGCTTGGTTAGTTGGCGGCGGAGGCGGAGGAGAGAACAACTCCATTTCTGATGTGGGTGGTGGAACCGGACTTTACTACGGCAAACATGGCTCAGAACTACAACTCAAATCTCTTTCAGGAGATAACATCACGATTGAGGATGGCGGAGACACTGTTAACTTCTCAGGCGTCAAGTCAGTTTGTATTACTCCATTTGAATCTATTTCAGCTGTTCAAATCGAAACAGGAACGATTGCATTCGCTGTTCCTTCTGAAATCAATAACTATGACTTAACCGCAGCTGTAGCTACTGTTCATGATGCTGGAACCGGCACAGGTTCTATTGATGTTCAGATAAGACGTAGAAGAAACGGCTCCGATGTTGATATGCTAACATCCCCAATAACTCTATCAGTTGGTGAATTCTTTGCCACTGACGGAGTCATAAATACAGGTAATAATACCGTTCAAACAGGAGACCAAATCTTCATAGATGTGGATTCAGTGACAACAACTCCTCCGAACGGATTAGCTGTAACACTGACATTTAGAAAGTAACTCAACTGACATTGAGGACATGATATGATAATTGTCAATCATTTATCAGAGTGGTTGTACAGTACTGATTGCTATGGCAACCGACTGGTACAGGACTGGGAAATCCCTTTCATCTTTGAGCGTCTAAACGAAATAGAATTAGAAGATTTAGTTATCGTTGAAGGAAACTTAGAAACCGACCAACCCAACTCTATCCTTGTTGACATCACCACACACATTTCAGGCACATTTCAACCGGGCAAAGATGTGATAATATCCTTGGCCCATTTTATAAGACCGTGCCCTTGTGGATGTCACGAACTCCAGTGCGAATGTTATGTAGCTGACTGTGAGTGTTGTTCAGGAGAATGTACATAAATGGCTGTAGGAGATGTATGTAAATATCGGGTTTCGACACATGCGTTACCAACTTCAGAAGATGTTTGGGAAGGTGTCGCCTTTGGTACAACTGTAGGAACACCAGCCACCATCTATTCGATGAGCGCCAACAACATCGACATTCAGATAAACGAAACTGGATGGTATCTCGCTACATATCGTGTTAGAACTGAAGGTGAAGCTAATAACCGAAACATTCTAAGATGTAAAGCTGTATATGATAGAACTGATATTGAAGGTGCTATCGGAACTCGTTATTATCGAAACGATGCCAATGATGAAGTTTGTCCAACCGCTCACTGCTTATTTGAAGTAACCGCAACAGGTAACTTCTTTAGAGTTGAAGCATTGGTTCGTGGAGAAGATTCGACACCAACAGATGATGCTACAACTGATAGTGAAGTTCAGTTGGTTCGACTTACAGATGAAACAGCCGCGTCCTATGCAAACTATACTGATGGTTCAGATACAGGAAGTTATGGTACGACTACTTGGGATGGATTATCGTGGGATACTGTTGAAGATGAAACCGACACATCCGTCATCGAATTAAGCGCAGACGGAGAGACGGTTGAATTAAAAGAGATTGCAAGGTATCTTGTTTCGTACAATGTGACCTTCCAACATACAAACCGTTCCGCTAGAATTGGTCGAGCAACTCTTAATGGTGTCGAACTTCCAAACTCAAATAGTCAGCTATATCTTAGAGATACTGATGTTGACTTTAACTCCTTGAATGCTCTTTTCATTGTTGATGTTAGTGCTGCTAATTCTACACTGAAAATAGAGGCACAGGTCGGTGATAACTCAAGTGGAGGGTCAAGAGTAGTAAATGCAAGCAGACTTGGTGTCATGCGATTGCCTGATACGGCTGAGGTTGTTATTGGTAGGGATGATACTGGTGGGCAGGAAATGGGTGGGGCTGGTAATGTTACCCTAATCAACTCATGTAGAACTACGCCCACAATTGACGCCGCATCTTTTACAAGGAATGATAATACTACAATCGAAGTCGAGAAAGATGGTAACTATCTATTCATGCTTAATGGTAGATTGAATAGAGGGACTTCAACAGGTACAAGATGTCAGATTCTTTCTCGATGGACATTGAATAATGTAGACCAACAGGTTCTTTCTACGTGCTACATTCGAGGTCTTCAGTCATCTCTTTACACATACGATGGTGGATATGGTGCTTCATTTATAGCCAACCTTTCAGCTAATGACCAAATTGAGTTTGAGTCATTTGAGCAGGGTGATAACGGATTAGCACAGACAGTTGGTGGTAGTATTGGTATGGCGGCTTTGAACCTTGATACTTTGTTAGGTGAGGAATCAAGCTCCGAGTCAAGCTCACAATCGCAAGATATTTCATCAGAATCTTCTGAGTCTAGTTCATCTCAGTCAAGTCCTTCGTCAGAATCCAGCAGTAGTGAATCGAGCCAATCTTCTCCGTCAAGTCCTTCGTCTGAGAGTTCATCTTCTCAGTCAAGTCCTTCTTCGGAATCGAGTTCCTCAGAGTCCAGTGTTTCGTCACCGAGTTCTGAGTCGTCAAGCTCACCGTCAAGTCCTTCGTCTGAATCGTCATCGTCTGAATCGAGTCAGTCTAGCCCATCTTCGGAGTCTAGTTCAAGCGAGAGTTCGGAGTCGAGTCCTTCGTCTGAGTCCAGCAGTTCGGAATCAAGCCCATCATCCGAAAGCAGTTCTTCTCAGTCAAGCCCATCTTCTGAGTCAAGTTCTAGCCAGTCCAGTCCTTCGTCCGAGTCGTCCGAATCGAGTCCTTCATCCGAAAGTAGTTCTTCTCAGTCAAGTCCTTCTTCCGAATCAAGCCCTTCTTCGGAATCGAGTTCTAGCCAATCTTCGCCGTCATCGGAATCGAGTTCTAGCCAGTCTAGTCCTTCATCGGAGAGCAGTTCTTCTCAGTCAAGTCCTTCGTCTGAATCCTCGGAATCGTCAAGCTCACAATCAAGCCCATCGTCCGAGTCGAGCAGTAGCGAAAGTTCTCCTTCGTCTGAGTCGTCTGAATCAAGCTCAAGTCAGTCTAGTCCTTCGTCCGAATCAAGTTCATCGGAATCGAGCCTGTCAAGTCCTTCATCTGAGAGTAGTTCTTCTCAGTCAAGTCCTTCGTCAGAATCTAGTTCCAGTGAATCGAGTGTTTCTTCTCCTTCTTCGGAATCGAGTAGTAGTGAAAGCTCTCCTTCGTCCGAATCTAGCGAATCAAGCTCAAGTGAATCGAGCCCATCTTCGGTATCGTCCGAATCAAGCTCAAGCGAATCTAGTCCTTCATCGGAATCTTCGAGTTCGGAATCAAGCTTGTCATCACCGTCAAGCCAGAGTGAAGAAAGTGAATCGTCTGAATCAAGTTCTAGCCAGTCATCTCCTTCGTCTGAATCAAGCTCATCCGAATCAAGCCAGTCGTCGCTTTCATCTGAATCAAGTTCCAGCGAAAGTTCGGAATCAAGCCCGTCGTCACCATCGTCAGAATCAAGTAGTAGCGAATCAAGTCCTTCGTCTGAATCCAGTTCAAGTGAATCAAGCCCATCTTCGGCATCGAGTGCTTCGTCAGAATCAAGTTCATCATCGGTATCAAGCGCTTCTTCGGAATCTAGCTCATCCGAATCTAGTTCATCCGAGGGGCCACAACCCATAGTTGGTAGGAGACTAAATAACCGTATAATGATGTTGTCGTAACAATTAAAGGAGTTTATATGAGCGTTGAATTGACTTTTAGTACATGTGACAGAATACCAATCCCATTCGAGAACCACTACAAAAACTCTTCATGTTTCTTGGTGCTTTCCGGCCCGTCATTGAACAATCACGACCTGACAAAGATTCAGCAACCGGGTATTACCACATTTGGCGTAAACAATTCTCCGAAAGCATTTAGGCCCAACATGTGGATTTGTGTGGACCACCCTTCAAGGTTCATGATTAGCATATGGAAAGACCCGAACATTACTAAGTTCGTGCCGTTCTTTAAAGCCAAATCTAACCTCTTTGATAACTTCAACTGGCAGAACACCGACAGAAGGGTTATGGATTCTCCGAATGTTGTGTACTACCATCGGAACGAACAGTTCAATCCCGACACATTCTTGACTGAAAAGACTGTCAACTGGGGAAACCACAAGAAGTATGGTGGTGGCCGAAGTGTTATGATGGCGGCACTGAAGATTTGCTATCTGCTGGGATTCAAAAACGTGTTCCTGCTTGGATGTGACTTCAAGATGGAGAAGGATAAGCAAAACTACTCATGGGAACAAAACCGAAGTGTCGGTTCCGTGAGAGGAAACAACAGCACATATAATAAAATGATTGATAGATACACGAAGCTTCAACCGATTTTTGAGGAGAAGGACTTCCATGTGTACAACTGCAATCCCGACTCTCAGCTTCAAGTCTTTCCGTACATGTCCTATGACGATGCCGTGGCAACTGCATTGAAAGAGTTCCCTGATGTGAAAACAGAAAGAGCTGAAGGAATGTATGACAGATTTGATGCTGAAGAAAAGAGGAAAAAGGATAAAAAGAAAATGAAGCAAATTGAGAAAATCAAGAAGTCCGAGAAACCGATTGAAGGCTCTTGTGGAGTCATCTATTACAATGTGGGTAAGGGAGCCTTGGTAAGACTTGCGGTATCTCTTGCAACTTGTGTGAATCACTACCCTAAAGACAAGATAACAATTCTGGCAGACTATGAAGGCTACAATGAATGTAAGAAGATTGCAAAACACTTCGGAGTCAACTTGAAAATCATTGAACTGGAAAAGCTTGACAAGAAGGAAGTCCTTCTCAATAAGTGTTTGGCACACACATACACACCTTATGACAATACGATATTCATAGATTCTGATACCATTGTACTGGGAAGCTTTGATGAACTACATGATGAAGCTGAAAAGCATGAATTCGTAACTACACAGTTCTCAGACTGGCTAACCACAAGGGGAGTCATTAAGAAAAGAATCAAGGAGTGGAAGCCTATCTTCCCAGATATGATTGGTGAAGCTCTCAAGGAGAGGCCATCAGTCAATGTGGGTGTCTTTGCATTTCGTAGGGATAGTGAATTTATGAAGGTGTGGTTTGATTATGCTAAGCATGGAACTCACATGTTCATTCCTGATGAACAATGCTGTCATTTGCTTATACCAAAGTTCAAGAACAGTATCGTATCACACGACTACAACTCAAGTTGTAAGTATGACGAAATAACCGATTCCACCAAGATTCTTCACTTCCACGGAAGGAAGCACTGTCGAGTGGACGAAGATGGAACATACAAATTCAATAGCGACAAATGGTATGCTGAGTTTGACAAGATTAGAGAGTTGGACTTTGTTAAGGACAATATCCAACACGATAGACAACTGAGAAAGCATTTACCGATGAGGGACAAATGAGAGATTTTACAATCGTAACAGCCTGCACGCCGGACTATCTGACGAAGCTTCAATGGAGTTTGCCGTCATGGAATACGAAGCCTCAGTTCAGGGGTAAGAAGATGATTCTATTCCACCACGGCTTTGACAACCTGAAAAATCTCAGGTTTGTCAAGAAGCATTTCGATGTCAAGTTTGTGCATTGGGATATGCCAGAGTACGCCAATGTGAGAGAGTTAATGCTCTCGTCATTCATTCTGGGTTCGGCTAGGTATGTCAAAACCAAATACTTTGTGAAGATAGATGCCGACACCTATTTCACGAATCCAGACGATGTGTTTGGTAGGAGAGATTTCAGGTACGATGTCGTGTCTCATAAATGGAGATATACGAAGCCGGGCCATTGGATAAACGACTTGGACAAATACTACTTGGACAAAGATACAGGTAAGTATGGAAGATTGTACCACGAGCCAAGAATACAAAGTATATGTTGCCTACACAAGACAGAGTTTGTTAGGAGACTAGCTGAAAGATTTGGTGAGAGACTTCCTGTGCCGAGTCACGACACGGTTCTATGGTACTTTGCTGATAGAATGCCGGACAGGAGTTGGAAGGGTAGGAACCTGAGAAAGCGAGGAGTCGGTCATGCATCTCAATGGAAAACCATTCGGGAAGGTGTTTGTGCTACCGGCGATGCCAACAACGCATTCCTTAGAGATAGTTTGATGAATAACATTCAACTGGAAGTGACTTCATTCTGCCAGTTGGGATGTTTCAACTGTGATAGGAACTGTGGCATTTACAAGGATGCTACATATATCCCATTGGAGGATATTCAGAAGTTTGTGGACGATTCTATCCGGTTCAATAAGAAGTGGAGTCGTATAGATATTATTGGAGGCGAGCCGACATACTATCCGTACTATCAGCAGATGTTTGAAGTGATTAAACAGTATAAAGATTTTTACCCAAAGTGTCGAGTCAGATTCAGCACGAATGGTTTGGGTAAGTTTGTCAATGAGAGATTGAAGGAGATTCCGGCATGGGTTCATGTTAGAAACTCCAACAAGTCAAGTCGGAAGCAGGCATTCACTTCATACAATTCGGCACCAGTTGACAACGGGGAAACCGAAATAAAGGCTTGCTCGATTCCGTGGAGATGTGGAATGGCTTTGACACAACACGGATACTTTATCTGTGGTGCCGGTGCTTCCCTTGCCAAGGTGTTTCAGTTTGATATTGGTATCAAGAACTTTGAGGAAGTGGAGCCGGGCAGACTACTGAATCAGATTCCAATTCTGTGTAAGTACTGTGGACACAGCAACTGCAAGAGTAAGCATATAACGGAAGTTGAAGAAATCAGTGAGAGCTGGCAAAAAGCATTGGATAAAAGGGAAAAGTAATGGGAGCTTTTTATAAGACGTTTAATGAAAAGATACGAGAGGTTTGGAAGCTAGCAACCCAACTGGACAAACCAGTACGAGAGAACCTTACATGGACTGTTGGTATTATCAATGGTAGATGTGACTTTGAGGATTTACAGGCACATGGAGCCGCCCTCATGGCAAGCATCATCATTAAGGAGAAAGTAGTTCCCAAAATCATTTGTGTCTGGGACACCCCGACTGATACTAACACCAGTAAGTGGGACCTTGAGGAAAGACAACGAATCTATCCTTTGTATCTTTTAAGACTGTTTGACGAATTTGATGAAAGCTTTTTGGAGAAACCAAAGATATTCAGCTGCAATCGGCTGAGTAACCAATATGTTTCGTTACACAGGGCCGGTTGGTCAGTCAATCCAATTCCATCAGGATTGACGCTTGGTTATAGGGCTAAGTATCTTGGTTTGAATTATGTCAGGACGACGCACGCTATCATGTCAGATATTGATACTATATGCACGGATGAGTGCTGTGATTATGTTCAGGAAAACATTGATAGAAACCCAGAGACCTTTTGTTTAACGAATTACTACGATAATGAGAATGTGAGTGTAGGGCTTGTAGCATTCAACATGCGAAAGTACAGAGAAGTCTATTTACCACTGTGGCATGAGATGTATTGGAAGTTACCGAAAGCCGATGCTAAGTTCATTCAAGCTATTCGGAAAGAATATCTTGAATGTCAGGATGAGCTTGATATACAATTGATGGACAAGAACGTTGTCAACACTGAAAAATACTACCACAATATTCCAAGGAAGAATCACTGGGTAGATGATAAGTCAAAACACTACCATGCTTGGAAAGGTGAGATGGAGCAAAACACCGAAGAGTTCAATAGCTTCTATAACGACATACTGGACAATCTAATAAAGGATGCAAAAACAAATGATTGAAATGTGTGTAGTGTGTTACAACTTTCAGAGAAGATGGACAATGCAGTTAGCTTCTTTGGCTCAGCAAATAGAACCACCGGACTTCATAATCAATGTTGCTTATGTCAAGGACAACGGCAACCCGGATGTAGAAACGGTTGTGAATTTCTATGAGCAAAAGGGACTAAAGTTCAAGTTGACTCCATATGAGCATATGGGTAAAGGTAGAGGGCTCATCAGGAATCGACAGGTTCAAAAATCTTCGGAAGATTGGTTACTGTTTATGGACTGTGATTTGATTTACCACCCTACGTTTTTTCAAGGGATAGCAAAGCATATGAACCCGGACTGTCAAAACGTAATCGGAGTGCCGAATATTGCTTATACAAGGGTTGAGAATGTGAATCCATTTTTTGACAATTTTGAATCTATGTATGTTGAATCAGCTTATGATGTAGCGAAATCATTTGGGATAACAAGAACGCATGGTCAGAAAAGGAAGGGAGCCAATGGAGGCTTCCAATTGGTTAGGAGAGAAATGGTGATGGAGAAGTGCAAAGGTAGATATGTAAATCCCAAACGAACAGGTGATAAGCAGATGGGCCACATGGGAACCAGAAGCGATATTAAGTTCAGACAAGCTATTGATGGAGGGGCATACAGGTCGAAAATGATTAATACACTACCAGTACAAATTCACCTTGAACATTGGCGAAAGATAGATGAACAATTTAACATCGAGGCACAACGATGAAGCTACATTCAAATACGAGAAGGGTTTTGTTTGAGGAACTAAAGCAAGAATGTTATGGCCTGAAAATGATTTCTCAGGACAGCATTCCAAATATGATTGACATTGGAGCTAATGTTGGAATGTTATCAATCATGGCAAGATTGCTTCATCCTCATATGAATATATTTGCTTTTGAGCCCCACGAAGAAACGTTTAAGGATTTGAAAGAGAATGTTGACAATCTGAGAATCAAAACATACAGGTATGCTTTTGGAAATGGCGACGTGTTCTACTTGACAAAAGAGAGAAAGATGGACTTGTGTAATAGTTTTAGTACTGAAAAGAACATTATTAATAAGACACAAGAAATCCAAAGTCTCGACCTTGAGCAAATTTTCAAGATGGTTAGTGTTGAACCAGAGGACACATTCCTCAAAATAGATTGTGAGGGAGCTGAAACGTTTATGGTGGATTGCCCGAAGTCAATTGAGTTACTGAAAAGAACAAAGCTTGTTGCAATGGAAGCTCATGAAAAGGACGCTGTGATTAAGCTAAAACCCTTCATAGAATGGTTTATGAAAACGATGTGGGGAACACATACAGTAATCATTGACAAGCAAACCAGTGTTGTGGCGAAGTTATTAGCCGTTGAAAAATCTTATTACAGGAGCCAGTTATCCATATGATTTGGCACAAACAATTTCCGAAACTTATACAACACATAGCGAAGGGCATGAGTGTAAGCAATGGCTTAAACAACTACTTGGAGCTGGGTGTGTTTCGGGGTAGGACTTTTAATAGAGTTGCCCCATATGCCAAGAATGCCTATGCCGTTGATATGAAGAAGGTTTTCTACAAATATATCGCCCACAACGAGAACCTCGTGTGGTACAGATGTACCACGGACGAGTTCTTTGAACAGTTGGACGAGAATACGATGTTTGATTTAGTATTCATAGACGCTAACCATTCCCGTGAGAATAGCATGAGGGACTTTAAGAACTCTTTTAAGCACTTAAATGGGAATGGAATAATCTTATTGCATGACACTTATCCACCGGACGAATCTCAGATTACTGATGGAATCAATGGATGTGGCACAGCATATCAAACGGCTTTAGAAATTAAGCAGGAATGGGGAGAAGTCTGTGAAATAACGACACTTCCGTTCTGGTTTGGGATTTCAATAGTGAGGAAAATTTCAAATAATGTTCAGCTATATTGGAAAGGAGAGTAATCATGATTAAGCAATCCAAGATTTGGGGTGAAACAAGTAAATTCTTTTCAAAGAATAATGTGGAGATACATAGACTAAATATAACTGAGGGAGGCTATTGTAGCGAACACTACCACAACTTTAAGTACAACATGTTCTTAGTTGAGAGTGGTGAGATTGAAGTGACAATCTATCGTGATAATGGTATCAAGGAAACGACAGTTTTGAAGGATTGTGACCAGACTACAGTTCCCCCGAATTTCATTCATCGCTTCAAAGCCAATAAGGATTCAGTAGTCTATGAAATATATTGGGTTGCCCTTGAAGGTGAAGATATTGAGAGGCGTACTGTTGGAGGGACAACAGTAATAGAATGAAACACTTATAAATATATAAGTAAGCTGCAAATTATTTCAGGAGGATAACATGCCAATCGTAGTAGGAACGCTTAATATTCCGGGCGAAGATGACCAGACTACAGTCTCAGCTGTAGACATTGATGCCAACGGACAGACTGTACTGATTACTTATGTTGATAGTAGTGGAAATCTTAAAGTCAAGGGTACGAGTATTACACAGAACGTAGACGGAAGTCTACCAGTTCCAATGTCAGGTTGTTCTATAACACCTTAACGGAAATTGATAAATGAACCTTGAAGATTTCAAAAGAGAAAAAGAAATCCAAGAAGGTCTTCAGGAAATTTTTAGCGATAATACAAAGCCAGAACAAATTGACGAAAGTAAAAAGGTTAAGATTTCCAAAGAGGGCTTAAAGGAATTCCTCAAAAAGGACGAAAAACCTGTTGTCGAAGAGCCAGTTGAGGAGCCGGTTGAGGAACACATTCACGAACCTGTGCCAGAGCCGGAACCAAATCCAGTATCGGATTTGGAAGATAATCCCGAGGATGAAGTTTGGGATGAGCCTGTCGAGGAAGAAGTTGCTAAAACTCCTAACATGATGGATAGGCTTCTTGAAAAGGAAGAAGCTCCTGAGGGACCACAGACAGTTCAGACGAGCATGGCTCAGTACCTCGCGTATGGAGGCGGTGGAGAGAACAACTCCATTGTCAACTTAGGTGAAGGGACAACTATCTATAAGGATAAGATTGGGCCAGACCTTCGTATTAAAACGCTTTCCGCCACAGGCAGTGCTTCACTTTCCGAAGTCGGAGATGTAATTGTTATTAATGCCACCGATGTAAGTGGTACTGACTCTTGGAGAGGAGTTTCGGCGGACTACTATACCAAGTCTGAAACATATTCACAGACTGAAGTTGATGCTCTTATATCAGGTGTCAGTGCTGACTCTGATTCATGGCCTTCAGTATCCGCAGACTATTACAATAAGACAGATACAGATAGCTTGTTAGCTACAAAGGCGGACATTTCTGCCGTTTCAGCAGACGCAGATTCATGGCCTTCAGTATCAGCCGACTATTACAATAAGACGGAAGTTGATGCATTAGTTTCGGGTGCAAATGTTATAAGTCAAACAGTTTCATACTCAGCAACATCCGCAGACGATGTTATTCTTTGTAGTGCTTCAAATGTAAGTCTTTTACCAGCAAATGAAGTAGAAAATAGAACTATCAGTGTAAAGAATAGAAGCAATACAACGCAGTGTACAGTTGATGTGCAAGGTGGCGGAACGATAGATAAAGTCACAAGTCAAGTAATATTGGCTTTAGACAACTTACAGGTTGTTTCAGATGGGACGGAATACTGGATAATTTAAGGAGAAACATAAATGAGTTTTCTTGATAGAACAAAAAGAATACCAAAGTTTACAGGCACAATCTATTATGTTGAGCCTGATGGTGATGATAGTAATGACGGATTATCTCCTGAGGCAGATTTGCAGACAATTGGCGCAGCTATTGCTAAATTAAGTTCTGGTGATGCTATTGTAGTCGGAGCAGGAAACTATACAGAAAATAATTTGAATTTGAATGTCAACGCTTGTGAAATGTGGTTTGAAATTGGTGCTCAAATATCTCCAACGTCTGGTACTGCTCTTACTATTTCTGGTAACTTTTGCAGAGTAACTTGTCGTGAAGGTGCTTTGAAAGTCAACCCTGCCAACGGTGAGGCTGGTGTTGTTGTTACTGGTAATTTCTGCTATCTTGACGAAATAAGAGTAGCTTGTAATTCAGTAGGAACTTTTGGTTATGATTTTCAAGGGGATGGTGCTGATGCAAGAAGATGTAGATGTGCTTCTCCAACTTCAGCGGCATTTAGAATACAAGGCGACACTTGTAAGCTTGAGGACTGTTGTACAGGTGGAGAAGTTGCTAATAATTCTATTGGATTTTGGATTACAACATCTGCTGATAAACCAAGGTTAAAATATTGTGGTTCACAGGGCCATGCGGCTGGTGGTTTTATAGTTGATGCTGGAGTAACAAATGGTGCATTGAACTGGATTTACACAGGCGAAGGCGATGGTAAATGGAGAGATGATACTCGTGCTTGTGTTTGGGGTGAATTGGATTATGACGATGAACACTTTACAACAATTACACTAGATGGTTCTACAACATACAATCTTTTTAAGTTTACAGGCGCAGTAAGACTTTCAGATATTTATGGGAATGTTATTAGTGCAATAGATAATACGAGTAGCAGTATTCATTTAGAATTGTATTCTACTAGTGGTACTGCTGATATAACAGATGCACCCGGACTACAGATTCAAGCAGACCCATCTGGAACTTTATACATGCGAAATGAGCCGTCTGACCAGGCTTTAAATAAAGCTGAAACAGATTCAGGGCCAGCATTTACAGAGGCAGACCCCGGAAGTTTCTTTAATCCATCAGACAAGACATCAGTTGATTGTGTAGCAGACACTAATGCAGATACTTATGTCAGGTTAGTTTTAAGTGATGCTGTTACTGGTGGCCAGATGCGTTGGCATTGTCATTGGATGCCTTTGTCTAATGATGGATTTTTAGAAGATGTATAAATGATTAGCATAAATAAGTAAGAGGAGTATGATATGCCAGAACTTAACAAAGAACTTCTGTATGAGAAAATTGCTACAATCAGTGAAGCGAAAGGAAAGCTGATAACTGAGAAGGAGCAGTTGGTTAAGGAGAACGAGGAATTCAAGAAGAAGATTGACGAGCTTGAACAGCAAGTCAAGGCTCTTCAGGCCGGTGTCTCTATGGAGTCAATGGTCAAACTCGTTGATGAATTGAAGCAAAAGTTGGTAGAAGAAATCAACGCTCAGAAGGAAGATAAAGAAGATGTCGAAAGCGGAACACAAGAGTAATGTAGACACGATTCTGTCTTACATCCTTGTGAAGAAATTGGTAACTCCAATCATTCGCTCGGATGCTTATAGATTGAAGTTAGTCAACCAAGCAGGCAAGGTTGTTAGGGAACCCGTGACCGAACCGGAACGTGCCGCCTTGACACTCTTGGATAGAATTGTCTTTAAGCTAAAGAGACTGTTGGGCGGAAAGCTATTGAACCTCAACAACTTTCTTTACCTTCAGACAATCAACAACGACTTCTACAACAAGTTAGTTGTTCGTGGAACTGTTCGTCAAAGGGCAGAGATACGAAGGATTGCCAAGGATGTACGAAGTATCAAAGAGAAGTATAACTTGGAGAATGATGAAGTCGTCTACTCTCTAATCACAGAAGAACTAGAGAAGGAATTTTAAGATGCCAAAGAAAGCAGAAATAGAAGCAAAGTATGCTGATGAAGAAGCAAGACTTCGTGAGAAATTTGCAATGGACCTTGCTCGACTAAAGCAGAGAAAAGCTCGCGACCTTGAAAGAGTCGAAGAAGAAGTTGAAACCGAGGAAGCTCAAGCCGCTATTACTACCACGTCAGTTGGTAATGCCGCCTCAGCTGGTGGACAAGCCAACTATGCTCCTCACATGGGAACCTTCTCCCGTAGAGGATTCAAGAAGGCTCCTTCTAAGCATAAGAAGAAGGAACGCAAAAAGGCGAGAACGTGGCAAGAGCATTACTTTGAAGAAAAATAAGGAGCTAACATGGCCGTAGATTTCAGTAAGTTTTTCTTGTTTAACCCATTCGCCAAATACTTCAGGCAATCGCGTCCTGAAGAAGAGGCAAGGGAACAGGAAGAAATTCAGAACAGTCAGGGTATTTCCCAAGAGGAAATTGACCTTGCTAACTTCATAAACTACGACTATCTGTCTACGCCGGGATATACGATGACTTACATCGGCATCCAGTTCGAACAGTACTTCGCAAGTAAGGCTGGACGAATCCTCAAGTACAGACAGATGGCGCGCTATCCAATCATCAATGATGGAATTAATCAGATTTGTGATGAAGCCATTGTTGACAATGCTGACGGTGGCGTTCTGGACCTTGAAATCAACGAGGAAATCCCAGAACACATCGAAGCTGAAATTCGTAAGATTTGGAACTATCTCACAGTGACCGTTTTCAGGTTCAACGAAAGAGGATGGGAACTATTCAGGAAGTGGCTTGTAGAAGCAGAACTCTATGTTGAAATGGTTCTGAATGATAAGGGAGATGACATCATTGGTATTAAGGTTCTCCCTGCACATACCATGACTCCAGTCTATGACGAAAACAAGATTAAAGCCTTCATGCAAGTTGGAACGAATATGCCTGATGAGGATATTCGTAGAGTCTATCCAGACAATGCCAATCGTGGAAACGTATCATACGCACACACTCAGAACTTCTCTCAGGGGATGGCTAACAATGTCATTTTCGATAAGGACCAAGTTGCCTATTCCAACTTCGGAGACTTTGGTGACAGCCTTCTTGACGTAAGAGGGTATTTGGACCCAGCAATCCGTTCATACAACCAGCTCAAGAACATGGAAGATGCTTTGGTTGTTTACAGATTGGTTCGTGCTCCACAGAGAAGAGTCTGGAACATTTACACTGCAAGAATGCCGAAGGGTAAAGCTGATGAATATGTCAGACAGTTAGCCTTCAGATATAAAAAGAAAGTCATCTATGACCCAGAGACTGGTGCCATGAACTCGGCTCAGAACGTACAGGGTTTGACAGAGGACTTTTGGTTCACTCGTGACATCAACGGTAACGGTACAACGGTAGACACCATCGGTGGAGACTCCAACTTTGGTGAGATGGATGACATTAAGTACTTCCAAGAAAACCTGTACAAGACAATGAACCTTCCTAAGACTCGTTGGGATGACGTTGCCGCTGACAACCAGTACACAACTGGTAAGTCCGGTGAAATTGCCAGAGAAGAAATCAAGTTCTCTCGTATGGTAGAGAGAATGCAGAGAAGATTCAAGTATGTAATCCTTGACCCATTCATGACATTGCTTAGACTTCGTGGCATAGATGAAAGATATGTTGACTACAACATGTACAACATCAATTTCACTAAGTCCAACCTGTTCAAGGAATACAAGGAACTCGAACTGCTTGAAGCCAGAATCGCCATCCTTGGTTCCGTTAGTGAATTCATTTACGATGCTGAGGAAAATCCAACGGGATTCTTTGCTAAGGAGTTTGCACTACGAAGATTCTTCTTGATTAGTGATGAGGATTATAACTGGAACAAGGAGCTTTTGGAGAAGCAACAGCAAGCCGCGGCACCGGAGGAAGGTGAAGGTGAGGAAGCTGGTGGTGGCGGCTTCGGAGGCGGCGGAGCCGAAGAAGCTGGAGGTTTTGGTGGTGAGGAAGCTGGTGGTGGTGAGGAAGCCGCCCCGGCGGAAACGCCTGAGTCTATTAACTTTAAGATAGACCAAATAGACACATCCATCCTTAAGGAGTGGAACCAGTTAGATGAGTCTATCAAGGACAGATATAGAGATAAGTCTCTAAGGAACAAACATAAAAAGCGAAAATAAGTATTTCAATTATAAATACCTATGTAGCTATAAGCTAACAATGAATAAGGGAGGTTTTTATGAATTCAGTTGTTAAGAGAGTACTAAACGGAGATTGGGCAAGCCTTCAGACCGATGTAGAGAAGATGGCGGCTGACAAAGTTCAGGCCAAGGTTGATGCTAAGAAGGTCGAGGTTCTTGCAAAAATCAACGACATTAGTGCTGACAAGCAAAAGGAATTAATAGCTGTTTCTAGCGAAGGGGAATAAGAGATGAAACTATTAACCGAATTTGTTTCTTTCGATAAGCTGGAAGTTCTTACGGAAGAGGAAGAAGGAAAGAAAGTTTTCAGATTGAGAGGCCCTTTTTTGGAAGCTGAAATCGAGAACAAGAATGGAAGGGTTTATTCCAAGGACATTCTGGTTCGCGAAGTTGATGATTTTGTAAAGAACAAAATCAAGATGAATCGCTCAATGGGCGAGCTTGACCATCCTGAGAATCCGCAAATCAACCTAGAAAGAGTATCACACATTATCGAGAACCTTGAGATGAAGGATAACGTTGGTTATGGTTCAGCTCGTATTATTGATACTCCGATGGGTAAGATTGCTAAGACTCTTGTGGATGAGGGTGTTATTGTCGGTATGTCAACTCGTGGAGTTGGCTCACTTGACGGTAAGACGGTTAAGGAGGACTACAAATTGATTACTGTTGATATAGTTGCTGACCCTTCGGCACCTAATTGCTTCGTAGAGGGTGTCTTGGAGAACAAGGAATTTATCATTGACGGCGATGAAATTGTCGAAGTCGCGGTAAGAAATTTGCAGAAAAAGGTCGAAAAGAAGTACGACCCTAAGTCAATGTCTAATCATGTGTTAAGTTACATGTTGGACTTCGTAAATGAAATCCAGCGAAAGACTGCTTGAAAAAATTAGCTGATTTTAAGTTCAAAAACTATAAATAATTACAGAGTAAATCCGAGGAGGACGAACTATGAGTAAGAAGATTACTGAAAAGATTAAGGAAATGCTGACTCCTGAAGACCTCAAGACATTTGAGGCCGCAGTCGAAAAGATGATTGCTCAGAAGGTAGCATTGAAAGAAGAAGAAATCAAGGCAAAGTATGATGAGCTTGCAGATGAATATGTTCAGAAGAAGCTTGCTGAAGAAACTGAGACCTTGAAGGCTTCTCTTATTGAGGAATATGACTCTAAGCTCAAGAACATTGAGAAGAAGGTCATTACCAAGCTCGGTTCTTTCCTTGACCACGTTATTGTTGAGCAAATCACTGACGAAGCAATTGAGAAGCTTGCAATCAACGAAATCGCAATGCCAGTTGTAGAAGGCATTAAGAAGGTATTCGCATCCAACTTCGTAGAGCTTGATTCTGATGGTTCTGGTCTTTTGAAGGCCGAGCAGAAGAAGAATGCTGAACTTGAGAAGCAGTTGTCTGACACTCAAGAGAAGGTTATGGAAGCAGAGGAAAGACTTGAGAAGTCCGCAACATTCTTGCTTATCTCTGAAAAGACTGAAGGCCTTACTGGCACACAGAAGTCCAGAGTAGCAAAGATGTTCAAGAACAAAAGATTCGACGATGTTAAGGATAATATCGACACTTTCGTAGAGATGGTTAAAGAGTCCAAGGCACCGGCTAAGAAGTCCGATGACAAGGGTACACTCGATGAAATCATCACTGAGGAAGATAACATCAAAGAAGAAAAGACTGTAATCTCTGAGAGCGGAGAAGAAATGGACTTCGCTACAAGAGCAAACAGATATTTGGATGAATAATTTGCTTAAACCCATATATGAGGAGGATATATTATGAGTCTTGCATTAATTAAGAAGTGGGAACAGGCAGAAGGAAAGATGTCCATTAAGGACATCAAGGACAGACACATCAAGGAAAATATCGCAACCCTCCTTGAGAACCAAGAAAGAAAGGACATGAATGGCCAGGAAGTTCTTGGTGAAGCTTCACAGGGTTCGATTAACTACGGTAGTCTCGGTGGATTCACCGATGGTGCCGCAGCTAGCGACTCTTGGATTTTCCGTCCAATCGCACTTGCTCTTGTCCGAAGAACTTTCCCTGACTTGTTCGCAAACAAAGTAGTCGGCGTACAGGCAATGTCAACTCCGGTTGGTCTTGCATACGCTATGAGAGTCATCTATGATGACGGTAACGGAAACGAAGCCGCATGGGACAAGGTTCCTGAATACGGTGGATACACAGGTTCTCAGGTTGGTGTTTCCGGTACTCTTGCCGGTGGACATACCAACACATCTGCTGACGCTGGTACTTATGACACATCCGGTACTGGTGAAGTCACTTCCGCTGCTGAAGCATGGACACTGGATAACAACTGTAATCCGGGTGAATCTGCTACAGCTGGTTGCGGTGACTGGCCACAGCTGAAAATGAGAATTGACCAGCTCGCTATTACAGCAAAGACCAGAAAGCTCGCTGCCAGCTTCTCCCTTGAAGCTGCTCAGGACGTCAAGGCCATGCACGGTATTGACATTGAAAGAGAAATGGTCCAGTTCCTTCAGTACGAAGTAACTGCTGAAATGGACAGAGAAATTGTTTACAGATTGAAGACCGCCGCAGTAGCAACTGCAAACGGTGGTGAAGTTGTTCCTGCAATCGACCTTACAGGTTCTGGCACAGGTATCGACGGAAGATGGTCTGGTGAAAAATACATGAACATCATTTCCGCTATCGTATATCAGGCTAACAAGATTGCTGTTACGACAAGACGTGGACCGGGTAACTTTGTAATCGTTTCCCCAGCTATCGCAACTGCATTGCAGGCTGCTGGGCACCAGTTCGTTGCTTACAACCAGAATGTCAACCCAACACAGGTTATGGCAGCTATCGGTAAGCTCAACGGTACACTGGACGTTTACAGAGACCAGTACGCAAGAACTGAATACGCACTTGTTGGTTACAAGGGACCGGGCATCTCCGATGCTGGTGTCATCTTCAGCCCATACATCATGGGTCTGACCAACAGAGCAATCCATCCGCAGGACTTCACACCAAGAATTGGTGTCATGAGCAGATATGCAATTACTGACACATTGCTTGGAAGTGGAAGATACTACAGATTGATTCCGTTCTTCAACGTACAGAAGCTCATTCCGGGCGCAACGACTTCGAACCTTCCATCTGGTTTCTAATCAGACTTGGTTAGTAGTCTTTGAAATAAGGCTGGGAGATTTATCTCCCAGCTTTTTTTACGCCCTTATCTCCAAAAGATATAAATACATATGAGAAATCAGTTTACTCATTTTAAGGAGGTTTGAAATGAAAGTTGTAAATATTGCAGGGTTTCCTGTCCAGTTCGAGAAAGGTGGCAAAACTTACAGCGTTCCTTATGATAACCAGCCACACGTTATCCCTGATGCTTGCTTCTATGAAGATAACTTTCAGGGACTACTCAGAGTTATCGTACCACCAGTACCTGTGAAAAAGGTGGTGGCTAAAATGGAGGAACCTGTCGATATTGATGACCCAACCGTTAAGGAAGTGGTCATTGAGAAAAGTAAACCAAAACCTCTTGCAGGAAAAAAGCTGAAGCCAAGTATACGGGCAAAACTTCGTAAGACCCGAAATACGGGCAGAAAGAAAAAAGTAACCGCAGAGGAATAACCTATGGCAAAAATAACTAGCCTCACAGGAATGAAGAACTATATCCTGACTGAACTGGGGTTCCCTGTTATCAATGTCGAAATTGCTGACAGCCAACTCGAACAGGAAATTGATAACACCATTCAGGACTTTCAGAGATACAATTATGATGAAGCAACCTACCGAGATTACTTCCTCCTTCAAACATCAGCCGGAGTCCAAGACTATCCAGTTTCGGCAGTAAGAGACTATACAACCAGCGCAACACTTGACAACGTAGACTCAATCTACGAGTTCCACGTATCATTCGGACTGAACGGTATTAACACTCTTTTCAGCCCAGCCCATATCCTACTCTACAATGAGTATGTGAACATGGGAGGCTATCCGGGTGGTCCATGGGGATATGGTACAGGCCTTATCCTAACGAACTATCAAACAGCTATGATTTACTTGGACATGATTAACGAGATGTTCGGTAAGATGTACACAGCAGATTACCTTCCGGGCCGAGAAGTTATTCGTATCGTCCCGACTCCGTCTGAGGCACTCATTGGAGTACTAGAGATTTACAGAAAGGAATATGCACACTTCCTGTACAACCATCCACTCGTAAGAAAGCTTGCAGTTGCCAGATGTAAAAAGAGATGGGGATGGAACCTGAATAAGTACTCTGGAGCATTACCTGACGGTTTGACAATTAACGCGGCTGAAATTGTTGCGGAAGGAAAAGAAGAAGAGGACAAGTGGCTTGAAAGAATGTGGGAAGAGTCCCAGCCACCTGACTTCATTGTAGCTTAAGGAGAACACATGTCTTTTAACGATTACTTAAACAAGCGTCTGAATGAAGGAGTCGAGGAGTTTGAGAACATCGACCCTGCCGTGATTAACAAAGCCTTTGATAAGCGCGGACTATCTTCGGACGAAAAGGAAAATCAGGCCAACAGCATTGAGTATGACGATAGAGGTTTGGAAGTCGTTGTCTCATTTACATCGAAGGCTTATGGTGGAGAGTTCCCAGAGAACAACAAAGAAGTCCTCGATGCTATTACCAAAGAGATTGGAGCTAATGAATGGTTCTACCGCGGGGATAATCCTTGGGTAGTCACATTCAGTTTTGAGGACTAAGGAGAACATATGTCGTTTCGAGATTTTCTGAAAGAGCAAGAGGAAAGCAATGTCGGATTCATAACCGACATTGAGAAGGACACTGTTGAGAATGAGAACTACAGAGAAGTTCTTTTCACAGGAGAGCAACTACAGCTTGTTATTATGGCACTGAAATCCGGTGAAGAAATCGGCGAGGAAGTCCATGAAGGCATTGACCAGTTCTTTAGAGTTGATGAAGGTTCAGGAAAGGTTGTCATGGATGGCAACGAAAGCGAGATTAAAGATGGTTCAGCTTTCATCATCCCCGGTGGTACAAAGCATAATGTGGTTGCCGGAGAAGGTGGACTGAAGCTTTACACGATATATGCTCCGCCGGAACATCCGGACGGAACCATTCAGAAATCCAAAGAGGAAGGAGAAGAAGATGGACTTTAACGAATACCTTACCGAATCTTTGAAGTCAATGACGTTTGGCGAAATGCCGGACTTCGAAGAATTCAAAGCCGCCTTTGAGAAAGAAGTACCCGGTGCCACATATTCTATTGAAGCTGGTCCAGTTGCGAAGGGCAAAATCAAAGAGGTTGAAGGCGAATATGATGTGAAGGCATTGTATGACTTGGTAGGAAAGCTCAAAGACGACTGGGAAGAAGATGAAGAAGGCGAAGATTCAGGAGCAAGAATCGCCGGTGACATCATGGGAACCCTTGGCTTTGAGTGGATTTAAGCATGATGGAAGAATACGAGTACGAACAATGGAAGCCCTTGAAGTATCCGGGCATCTATAAGCCAGTTTGGCCACGCTTCGATAAACCAAAAAAAGAGGAAGTAGATGGAGACCTATTACTATCCAAGGACGACTAAGGGGATTATTGTAGCTTTGTCAGATGTTTTCAACCAGATGGTTGTTTACAAGTACGACCAAGGCTCAACATCCGCTGGTTATGGAGCATCGGCACAGGAAATAACGGTGCCGCTGACTTTTGGTCCTGTCGAGAAAGAGCACCAGCAAAGAATTGAGGACCACGAATACATTGCCAGTGCTACTGACCCGAACGGATATAAACAAGTAGAAGCATACGGACAGAGATACTATCTGTATCTTCCACGTATGGCACTTGTTCTTAACGGAATTGCTTACAATGCCGAAAGAGCATATGGAGTCAACGAGTGGAGAGAATGGTTTGCTGAAACCACAGAAATGAGCGGAGGCAATGTTGAGGAAGTTCTAAGAGATTATCAACCGACACCTTGGGACTTTAACTTCACGCTTTACATCATGACGGATTCGATGGATTACTTCTCTCAAATTTTGGAAAACATTCTGCCGTACTTCAACCCAGCATTACAACTGAGAGTGAAGGAGTTTTCGTTCCTCAATATTGAGAGGAACTTAAAGACAACTATCAATGGTGTGGTGCCTGAATTCCTGTCACCTGAGATTTCAGAAGATGAAAGAAGGTATGTCAATGGAACTATCGACATTACCGTTCAGGGTTACATGTATCGACCATTCGAGTACAGCAAGGTTATCAAGAGCATTCACAGCAAGTACTTCGTTGTGGACTCTTCCAACGTATCCGGAACATCGGCACTGGCGGCTGGAGAAGAACCAGCAAGCACATATGTCATTTCTGCCGATTACTACGATACTTCTGCTGTCGAGATTACATCCGCCGGTACCTCAGCAATACCAACGAGCGCAATACCACAGGCATACTCGTTCAGTGGAACATACGATGACGATGTTAAGAACTTTGTTTACTTTACAAGTGCAACTAATATAACGTAAGGAGTTTATGATGGAAGGATTTGACGGATTGAGCAGCGCATTTAATGTTGAAAATGAAGAAGAGTTTGTCCACGCTGTAGAAGAAGTACAACAGGACATGGAGATGATTGAGGCAAAGAAAAACGAGATAGCTCAGAAGATTAACTTCCCTGTCATGTTTGAGGACCAAGGATTCATTCAAAGAGAATTGAAGTCTTTGATTATGAGTGCTCGTACAGTCATGACAAAGGTTGAACAGGACATTAAAATCGGATGTCCACCGAGACAGGTTGAAGTCTATGCCAAGCTGGTAGAGTCAATCGGAAAGCAATATACTTCACTGCTTGACCTTAACAAGACAGTTTTTGAAGCTGCTGTTGAAGCAAAGCAAGTGGATATAAATAACATAGGAAATAACAAGATTTCACTGACTTCGGAACAATTGCTGGACATGATAAATGGAGCAAAAGAGAATAGTCAGATGAATGCTATTGATGCTGATTTTGAAGTAGAGGACGAACATCTTCCACAGAAAAGGGAAAGAAGGGAGAACCCCGATGCCTGAAGGAGAATAAATGAGTTTCAACGAATACTTAAAAGAAGCCTTCGAAGAAATTAGCTACGAAGGAGAACAATTGGAATATCCTGATATTGCTGAAATAATTGCTAATGATGGAGAATTACTCAAGCAAATGGGTAGAGAGGGATTAAGCCTTGAAGATTTGGAGAATGACACAAGGAAGTTTTTCGACTTCATGGTTAAGCATCTTGAAGAAATGAAAAAGAAGTATGATTTCGTAGCCAACCCCGAGGACTTAGAGGTTGATTGGCACTACGAGCAAAAATAAGGGAGTTTGAATGTTTTTAGGCAATGCCGATTTGAGGAAAGTGGGTGAAAGAATTGAATACACCCAAGAGATGATAAATGAGATAATTAAGTGCAAAGAGGACATCATATACTTTGCTGAAAGATATTTCTACATTATCCATCCAGACCGTGGTAAAGAGAAGATTCAGCTTTACGAATGGCAAAAGAAAGTCCTCAAGGCATATGTAGATACACCAAACGGAAAGCGCCACTGCATTGTGAAGATTGCCAGACAGTCAGGTAAGACGACTGTTTCGACAATCTTTTTGCTTTGGTATGCGCTGTTCAACAAGGATAAGACGATTGCGGTTGTTGCTCACAAGCAGGAAGCCGCCATTGACATCCTTAAAAGAATCAAGATGTCCATTGGAATGCTACCATTGTGGCTTCAGCAGGGACTCATGGAAGATGGCTGGAACAAGAAGTCCGTTGTATTTGAGAACGGCTCTCGTATTCTAGCTCAGGCAACATCGGCAGAATCACTTACATCATTGGCTGTAAACCTGTTGTTCCTCGACGAGTTTGCTAAGGTGCCGGCCCACGTTGCTGAAGAATTCATCACATCGACATATCCTGTTATTACGGCTGGTAAGACTTCCAAGATTATCATGATTTCTACGCCTAAGGGACTCAATCACTTCTACGAGTTCTGGGCCAAGGCTGTCAGAGAAGAAAAGCAGAATAACTTCTTCCCTATCAGGGTTTCTTGGTGGGAAGTTCCGAATCGTGACGAAGTTTGGAAGGAACAGACCATTGCTGATATTGGACCAATTAGGTTTGCACAGGAGTTCCAGTGCAAGTTCCTTGGTGGTTCGTCAACGCTTATTGATTCAGATGTCCTTGAAAGAATACAATTTAAGGACCCAATTGCTATGAAGTGGAATGGATTGCTTCAAATGTATAAACAACCAGTACCAAATGGCCAGTATATTCTCGGTGTTGACACGGCAAAGGGTACAGGAAAAGATTCATCTGTAATACAGGTGCTTAAGATAAATAATCAATATGATATTGAACAGGTAGCTGTTTACAGAAGTAACCTTATCAGACCACATGATTACTCTCAGATAGTTGTTTCTATCGCAAAACTTTACAACAACGCGGGTGTCATGGTGGAAAACAATGACATCGGGCAATCTGTGTGCGACTCTGTGTGGTATGAGTTGGAATATGAAGAATTGATTAACATTGACCCAAAAGGATTGGGTATTAGAAGCACAAAAAAGACAAAAGCTAAAGCCAATGCATTGCTGAAAGAATATGTTGAGAAGGATTGGTTGAGGCTATGTGACGAGCGAACGCTTTATGAATTAAGCAGATATGAAGAAATTCGTCCGAACGTGTTCGCCGCGGGAAAGCATGAGCATGATGATTGCGTGACTTCCCTTCTTTGGGCCTTATACTTTCTCATTTGTGAAGAAAATGAGGATAGGGATGTGGACCCGAAGGATATTCAGGACGAATACAATGCTCAAAACGAGGACGATTGGGAGTTTCCTACATGGTCGGGATTCGAGGATGACGACCCTGACGGACCAATTTTCAGTCTTTGAGTATAAATACAAATGAAGAAATATAAATACTTTGGAGGTTATTATGGCATGGGCTAGAAGACCCGTAAAACCTAAGGCTGAAAACGTAGTAAAAGTTGAAGAAGTAGTTGAAAAACCTCAGCCAGAAAAGAAACGAAGAACGAGAAAATCGACCAATAAGACAATCAATAAATTGGGAGGTAACTAATGGCAAGAGTATTTTCAACTCCGGGCGTATATAGAAGGGAAATCGACCTTTCTGAGATTCTGGTTGCTGCTGGTATTTCTAACGGCGGAACAGTAATCAGAGCACGAAGAGGCCCGGTCAACAGACCTGTTCTTGTTGCCAATGATAAGGAATTCAACGAAACATTCGGTGAACCAATCTTCACATCGGGAACGAACAGAACAACCGTAACGGGACCACTTATTCCAGAATTTGGATATGGTGCCTATGCGGCTTTGGAATACTTGAAAGAATCTGACACCCTGTATGTCGTAAGAGACTTCACACCGGGTGAAGATAACTACGCAGCTGTTTCCTACGCAACTGATATGAGCTTCACTATTGCAAGTGCCGGTATCTCCGGTACCAGATTTGTACGTGGTGACAGACTTGACGCAGCTGACAGAATCAAGATTTTGGACGAACATGCTGAGACCGGCGGCGATGGAGCATCCGACTTCACCGTAGCATATGTCGGTCCGGGAACTGATGGAAATAACGTAGGTGTAACAGTTGAACCATTCAGCCTTTCCGCTGACTGGAAATTTGCATACGATGAGTACCCAACTTCCGCACATGCCGCTTCTGCAACATCTTTGACTGATGCAGAAATTAACGAGTGGTATCCGATTGGAAGTAAGGTATTCAAGATGAATGTCTACCTTAAGAACAACGACCAAAACTGGCAGGACCTTTACAGAAATGATAGCGACAGGCTCAATGGTAGACTGTACATCTCACCTGTAGAAACATACTACGGTTCTTTCAATGAAAGTCTGAAAGATGGTAACGGTAACAACCTGTTCATCGAAACTGTTGTGAACGGTGCTTCTGAGTACATCTATGTTAAGAAGGGAGCATCTTTTAACCCAACCGATGACCACTTCCCATATGTCAACAGTACCTCTGAATTGTCAGCACTGCCAGATGCCGAAGATTCTGCTGGTGACACGTATGCTAAGTGGCAAGTTTCGGCTACAACCAATCCGGGTCTTGCTACCATGTCTGGTGGAGAAACTGACATTGACAACGGAATGGATGACACGACTGGATGGAATATTTTTGAGGACAGAGAGAACGTAACTGTCGGAATTCTTATCGGACATAGCTTCAATACTGCATACAAGCAGGAAGTCGCAAGAGTCGCTGCTGTAAGAGCCGACTGTATTGCAGTCCTTCAGACTGGTGAGTTGAATGACGATACCACGACTGAGGTTCTTGCTTCCGAAGATTATGGTTACAGAAGCCCATCCTACGCAGCACTGTACGGTGGTTACTGCAAGGTATACGACACATACAACGATAAATTCGTCTACTTGCCGAACTCCATCTTTGGAGCCGCACTGATGGCAAGAGTTGACACAATTGCTAACCCTTGGGATGCACCGGCTGGTGTGAACCGAGCAATCATGCCTGTTCTTGAACAGCGCAAGATTTGGACCTTCGATGAAATCGGAAAGCTTTACGACAGAAACATCAATGTTCCGAAGCTCATCACAGGTACAGGTAACGTAATGTGGGGCCAAAAGACGGCCCAGATGAAGGCATCCGCACTTGACAGAATCAATGTCAGAAGAAACCTTCTGTACATTGAGAACAATGTCGAGGTAGCATTGCTTCCATTCGTGTTCGAGAACAACACGGCAAAGACAAGACTGAGAGTGTTCAGCTTGGTTGACGAGTTCTTGGCAGGCGTACAGGCGGCTGGTGGTTTGACTGCGTATCAGGTTGTTGTTGACGAAACCAACAACACTCCAGCAATCATTGATGCCAACAGACTTAATGTTGACATCTATGTACAGCCAACAAGAGCAATCGAATTCATCCAGCTGACAACGGTTATTACAAGAACTGGCATCAGCTTTGAAGAAGTTAGAATAGCAACTGCTTAATATAGAGGAGGATAAAGATGCCTAATTTCACAATCGAAGGAAGAGCAAAGACGTTGCCTGACATTCAGAGAAACTGGATGTGGGAACTACTTATTCCTTCCATTAGCGATGTTACGAATGGAGTCATGGGCGATGTTGAGGACCTGATTATTCGTTGCAGAACGGCAGTTATCCCGGCAAGGGGTAACGAACCGATTGAAAGTAACTTCATGGGTATGAAGCAGTTCTTTCCGGGTAAGCCAACATTCACGCATACTTTCGATGTAACCATAGAAGAAACTCAAGACCAAATTGTACACAAGGCTTTAACAGCTTGGCAGAACTTGGTATTCAGTGTAAGTCCAACAACTCCGACTGGTGGTGCCTCTTTGAGACCACTCAAAAGAGATGTAGCAAAGGACATCTACTTGGTTATGTACAAGTATAATCAGGAAGAAATGGAAAGAAAGATTCGCTTCTACAATGCATTTATTTCCAATGTTGGTGATGTGCCGATGGACTACACAACCCAAGCCGCCGTACAATTTACTGCAACGTTCCAGTTCGATTTCTGGGAACTGCAGGGTTAATACTACAAGACATTCTTCTTTGTATAAATAACTGTGAGGTCCGACACACGGGCCTCACAGATTTTGATAAACATTTGTAACATGTTATAAGGATAGGATTATGCCAATAGGTGTAACTTCAGTCGAGTTACTAAGGTATTTTAGACAACCTGAAAGCGCTTTTGGTAAATCTGTACAACGTCCGTGGACATTCAATGCCCTTTTTATCTACAATCCTTTTAAGGGACTGTCGTTAGGGAGAAGTATTGAATTTCCCCCAGTTTTACAGACTTTCCATTTCGTGGATATAACCATACCAACGTATTCCTTCAATAAGGAAATTTTGATGTATGGTCAGATTCCGAGAACATTTCCGATACTGAACTTCAAAGGGTTTGAGGTTAGAATGACATTGGAAGAAGATGAGCAAGGAACTGTTGAATACTTCATAAATTGGAACCAAAGAAACATCATAAATAAAGACGGAACGTACAATGCTCCAGATAATGCAAAGATAAAGGCTTTGGCTATTGAGATTCAGGATAAAACAGGAATACCAATCGTTTACTACATATTTCACGATTTGTATTTCCTTAATGCTGACCCGGTAACATATGCATATCAAGCAAGCGATAGCATTAAAAGAAATGTGACTTTTGGAGTTGATAGGTTGTCAACTTACTTTACAAAACAGAACATTGTATCGAGAGGGCTTGGAGCAATAACAGGTACAATAGGTGGAATTGCAAATGCCATTCGTGGCTAATTTTAATAACCTTGGAGGGTTGATATGAACCAAATGAAAGATGTTAGTGATGAAGAACTCAGAAAGATTGAACAGGGTGCATCACAGAGAGAAGAACAATCTCCGGATTTGACAGACGAACAGTTGATTAACATGGTTAAGGCAACTGAGGGAGGAAGTGTAACTTTGGACGATGTAGTAAAGGCAAAGCAAGAGGCGGCACCCCCGCCAGCCCCGGCACAGCCTGCCCCACAACCACAAGCTCAACAGCCTTACCCAAATGCTAATTTTTGGGAAGTTACAAATCTACCTTCGTTGAATAAGTTCTACCCAGAAGGTACACGGATTTTCGGAAGGCCGATGAAGGTGATTGAGGTTAAGAAGATTTCATCTATGGGAGATAGCAATGGCGACTTCATTCTCAATGACATTGTGAGAAGAACAACTAAGGGAATTGACCATGATGAAATGTATGTGGCTGACAAGTTGTTTATCATTTTCTGGCTGAGAGCCAATACTTATAGAGACAGTGGCTACGTTGTGAACTTCGTTTGTCCGAAGTGTGAGATGAAGTCTGAGTATCATTTTGAAATCGACAACCTCGAAGTCCAGCATGTCACCGAAGATTTCAACCCTGCTAGTGAACTGAAAATGAAGGGCGGAGATGTCATTACTTATGACTATCTGAAAATCAAGGACGAGCTTTACATTGATAGATTCAAGGAATTGAACTATAAGGCGGTGGGTGAAGTCGATGACGAGCTGTTAGCAATGGCTCAGATGGTTAAAACAATTAATGGAAAGGAACTAACACTTTTGCAGAAGTATCACTGGGTAACGGAATTGGACCCCGGTGACTTTGCATACATGAGAAGTTATATGGAAAAGAAGGGAATGGGAATAAAACCTTACGTTAACGTAACGTGCAAAGAGTGTGGAGGTACCGTCCCAGTGGCGGTTTCGTTTCGCTCCGACTTCTTTATTCCCGAATATAAGTTTGAATGATATTCTTGAAGTTGAATTTCAGTTAGCATATAACATGAAGGTTCAGCCGAACTTTGATGAAAAGGAGTTTTTTGAACTGATTTGGCTGTATGAAAGAATGGCAGAACAAAGAAGGAAAGAGAACGAGGAAGCTCAAAAGAAGCCCGGAGATGTTTCTCTTTCAGATGTGATGAATCAAGGATAATAACCGTGGCAGACGAACAGCAACAAGAACAGCAAAAGAAAGGCTCTGGCTTTTTAACGGCTTCATTTCTCAAAAATGAAGCCTTTGCTCGAAGGTCCGAGGGACTTGGTAATCTGAATAAGATGATGAATACCTTTACGTCCAAAAACGTACAGGAACTTCAGAAAATTACAAAGCAACTTACAAAGCTCAACTTGAACTTCGAGATGCAGAGAAAGACAGCCTCAAGCCGAAAGGATTTCCTCAGACGAGAAGACCCAAGTAAAAAGCTTATTAAGCATGTGGATGACCTCGAAGGATTGATTAGAGAACAAAACAAGATGAGGAAAGCTGCCACAGGAGCCCTCAAATGGCTGAGAGGATTCGCAGTATCCGGATTTATAAGTTGGTTGCTGTTTGGAGATAAGGCACCAATAGTCAAGCTTATAAAAGGATTTGGGGAGTTTGTCAAGGAGTCGGGTTCTGGATTACTGCATACCATTCTAACAGGAGACTACTCAGGTATAAAGAGAGGATTCCAACATATTAAAAATATTGGAGGAGGACTTTGGAGATTCCTGACAACTGGTAAACCCGATAGACTTGCAAGTGACTGGAATCTTCTAAAACAAAGCGTCCCAAAGAAAGGTGTTATGGGATTCCTTTTCCACGGACAAGATGCTAAGGGAGCAACAGCCAGAAGTTTAAATGCTTTCTATAACTCTATAAGATTGCCGGGTGGGCTTTTCCAAGGACTAGTTTTTGGAAAATGGGACCTCCTTAAAGAAAGTTGGGAAGGGTTGAAAAATGTTGTTCCCGGCGGTGCATGGGGAGCTGGTGGAGTTGTAGCGTCAGTACTATTTGGAATCCCAATTGCTAAAGGTATAATTGGTGGAGCAGTAAAGGGACTAACAACAACAATAACTCAGGCTCTTAGCCAAGCCGCAGTTAACATGGCTACCGGAACGGGTGGAGCTTCATTGATAAGCCCGATGAAATTGCTCACACCATTCCTTGCTAAGGGAGTCCTTGCTTCGGTTGCCGGTGTCGCATTACCAGTTATTGGTATGGCGGTGGCTGGATACTTTGCTCATAAGCATATTATGAAAGAGGAGAAGGCACGTCTTGCTTACGAGAGAGGTGAGTATGAAATTCGGGATGCAGAAACAGGACAAGTCATGCATGAGTATGGAAAGCCTATTTACACGGAAGGTCCTGCCGCAGAAGCATATAAAAAAAGAAAGCAACTCGAAGCTGAACAAAGATTCGCCAAAGGACAACAAAGAACAGCGGAGCTTGCTGATATTCAAACTGAAGAACAGGCTTTGGAATATGCACAACGACATGGTATCGAAATAACACCAATTCAGCCCGGTGGAAAGAGGCCGGATATGGCTTCGATATTGACAGTTAAATCTTCTCCATCGACATACACGAGCCCGTTTGGCACTCCTACAAAAAAGGACCCCCTAATGTGGGCTCCGGGAGTTATGAAGTCCAAGGATAGCGTAAACTTGGATGGGTTAGATTCTAATACTAAAAAGGCTTTGAAGGCTGCGGGCCACGAATATTTCAAAAAGACGGGTGGACAGAAAGCATTTGTCGTGACATCGGGTTTCCGTACAAAAGCAAAGCAACAAGAATTGTATGATAAATTTGTCAATAATCAAAGTAGATATCCAGCGGCAAAACCGGGAAGTTCCCGACATGAAATAGGTAGGGCTATAGACTTGGTTATTGAGGGGCCGGCAGCTCCAAATGCTGCGGGATATAGCATTCTTAACAGACATGGATTCAACAGGCCGTTGACTTTTCGTGACCCGATTCACTTTGAACATGCTGAGGGTGATGCTAACCTTCCTCAGTCTCGAATTGCACCACAGGCTAATGTAGATACTAACAAGCCTCTTGACTTGTCGGATGAAACAATCAAACAACTTGCTGAATCAATGTCGGGTTCGATGAAGGGAGCATTCCCTCAGAATAATCAGAGCTTTGTATTAGATACTTCAATGAGAGGATAATATGGGATTTATAGACTCTTTCAATAAATCAGTTTTCACAAAAAGCTCTTATGCAGAAGCTGTCCGAGGCAAGGCTGGTTCAACGGGAGGACTCGGTCATGCAGTCATTCGAATTCAGGCAGAAGGAGAAAGATTCGGAGCCGATTATCCAGACCCTTATATTTTAGGAGTTGTGAAAGAAGGGGTATCATTTGAAATTCGAGCCAAGTATTCGGATTTGGGTGGACTCGGTGCGGCTGTTTTTCCGAAGTCCGCTGCAATAGTTAAAGGAGCATTTGAGAAGTTTAATGCCCTTGCCAGCACTGCTGATGTGGCTAATTTTGGAGCAGTATATGCCAGTAAAAAAATATATCAGAAAAGCGAGTACCTTGTCATCAAACCACAATTTAGGGTTGTCGATTGGCAGGGTATTGGACAACCAGTTATGACAGCTAAAATTTTAGCTTTGTATACAACACCTGTTGTTGTCATGTCTGGTAAGGAAGTTTTAAAAGCCGCTGGAGATGCGGCAAAGCCAGCGGTACAAGCGGCAACAAATACGGCTAAGCAGGGGGCCAGTGCCGCAACAGCGAAGGCTGAGAGTGCAGTGGATAAAGCTAAAGCTGAGATTGATGAAATGAAAAAGAGTGAGAAAAAACTTGTCAGTACCGTTGGAAATTTTCTTGACTCTAGTGTTGAAAATTTTGAAGGGGCATTTAATGATGTTGTAAGTGTAGCTGGAAAAGCGGCAGATGCTGTCGGAGGTTTTGGTTCAAAGGTTGCTGGTTCCGAACCAGTGCAGAGAGCTAACAAAAACGTCCTATCAGATATAGATGATGTTATTACCGTTAGAAGTTCTCCGATGCCAGTAAAAGTTTGGATTGGTAAATTTTTCCATAGAAGTGATATGATTATTGAAAGTATTGACTACAAGTTTTCAAAGGAAATGACAGCGGCAGGGCCGTTGTATGTTGACATTGGAATGACACTTAGCTCAAGAAAAATTATTGGTTCTCTGGAAGATATTGGATTGAATATAGCTGAGAAGAAGAGCAGGGTTTTGGGAAGTAACGCAACTGGTGTAACTGGGGGATAAAGATGGCGCTTAACAAATACAGGAGAACAAGATTTCAAGAGCAGGAAACTATTGATGGCGTTCTTGAGCAGGACATCCTTAATAATAACTGGGAGCTTTTTGAGATTAAACGTCCGATGTCATTTTTTACGGTTACTCCAACATTCATTCAAAGACCAGAACTGCTTTCGATAAAGCTTTATGGTAAGCAGGCGTACTGGTGGATTTTAGCAAAGTTCAACAATATTGATGACTGGTGGAACGACATTCAGGCAGATGATGTCATAGATGTTCCGAACATCAGGGATATTGAGGACTGGTATGTTCGTGTAAAACAGAGGAATAGATAATGGCTGAATTTGGTCAATTAGCGGGCCAACATTTTTACTGTATATTAACCATTAAAGGAACCGACTACAACCCATCCAACTTGATGTACTTAATCATCAGAGAATGGGTTTTCAATGTTCTTCCTACAATTGAGCTGCAGTTCCTTGATGATGGGTACTTAAATGAAGTAAGCCCGCTCGAAGATGGTGAAGATATTCAGATTTCCGTTGCCAAGCATGAGGATGATGTTGAGGTAATGGAGTTGACGTTCTCTATGGATAACTACGAGGTAGGTATTCTGGGCGACAACAATAAGAGTATCGTCACATTGACAGGCCATCTTAAAGCCGATGATATGTTTACAACCAAAACGAGAAGGTTCCCACGGCAGAACTCTGAGGCAGTTTTACAGACAATTTCAGATGAAGCTGGATTTAATTTCAAGAATCCTCATAAAATAGCTCCGGCTGATAACATGATTTGGTATCAGCTCGGAATAAGTAATTTTGATATGATTCGGCATGTAATGAAAAGAGCATACATTCCGAATGATACCATTTTTGCTTATGCAAATACAAATGTAGACGCTTTGAGTTTGCCAGTAGGCGGTCTCACAAAATCAAGAAAAAGCGATTTTGTTTTCACTTCATTGCAGTCGGAAGTTGATAAGAAGGAAATCAAAATCTGTAAATATGATGTTCCAAGTTTTGAACTGAATGTTAAGAACACAGAGGATAAGGACGACATAATTTGGTTTAGCTCATATAGTATTGTCAACAACTCAGGATATTATAACAAAATGAGATGCTATGGAGTGAGATATGGATACTACGATTTGAGTACTGGTACATCATCATATCCGCTTTATTCAGACATAATCAAAACTACCAAGCTATCGTTCAGAAATAAGGACTTAGCAGGGCAGTCAGTGTATGGAAAATATGGTGGAGACTTGAACGAAGCAAATCTATATGGTCCTGAATACTTTGAATCGAGGGTAAGAAACAAGTTTCTGAGAAACAACTTCTTTGCATTCTCAATGGTGCTTAACATCAATGCAATAAATAAAGTCAGCCTTCTGGATTTGGTCGATGTATCAATACCATCCCTGTTTGTCGATGATACGATTAACTCCGTAATGTCAGGGAAGTATTTGATTGCAGGCATCCAGCACGAAATATCTAAAGACGGTATATATACCAAGAAGATTGCTGTGAGTCGAAGTGGAATGAATGATAGTAGTAGCGTTAAATTGGAAGAGGTTGAAGGAACATGATTGAGAATATAAGAAGGCAAACGGGAATGACTCCCGAAGAAATGACGAAGGACTTTCTTGATAAGTCTTGTGACGAAAAAGAATTGTCCTTCTATTCAGGCAGAGTGGTAAATAACAATGACCCAGACCAACAAGGAAAATGCCAAATTAGAGTATATTGTGTTTTCGGAGATGAAATCCCTGATGAGGACCTTCCTTGGGCGCTTCCCGATTTCGGATTTATTGGAAGCACTCTTGGTAGTTTTATTGTGCCACCTAATGGTGCAATTGTCAAAGTATACTTTGACCAAGGAGATTTATACTTACCTCATTATACAACAAAAGCAGTTAATGCTGGAAGCTTACCTCCTCAAAGATTTACGGACTATCCCGATACAATGGTTTTCTTCTCTTTGGATGAGGAAGATTATCTTACCATCAATCGAAAGACTGGTGACGCAGTATACTCGCAAAGGCTAGGAGTGAAAATAGTGGCAGATGAAGATGGTAACTTGACAATCCATTCAGATGTGGGAGTTAAGATTGATACAAAAGTCTCTGGTGATAACCAGACGGTGATAGGTCCCGATGGTGGTTATGTAGTAACATCTCCATCTCCCGGCCCAATTCTTACTCAGGATGGACATACTCTCCAAGCAACAGAAAAAGTGAGGGCATAATTATGGCAACTGTTGGTGAATTAATAAAGGTAGACTACAAGAAGGATTCGTTGACACTTGAAGAACTTCAAGCCGCGCTTATTGCCGCTCAGGGCATTCAGGCAATTTCTAAGGTTCCTGAGATTAACGCGGCACTAACGGCGGCGCTTATAGCCGTAACAGCCTACAATACTATCATTACAGTTGTAGACATTATTCAAAAAGCTACACCCGCTGTGAAGGCGGCGACTAAGGCGGCGGCAATTCCTTTGAATCCTTCGATGGCGGCTGAGGTTGCTCAGGACGGGATTCAACTCGCAATTGCACAAGTACCGGGGCTTTTAGCAACAGGTGTGCAAACGGCAAAGGATGCTGTTTTGGGTATTGAGGTTCCGGGTACATAAGGGAGATTGATATGCCTATTGACAAAGACCAAATATACGAAAGTGCAACAGAGATGTTGTATACGATTATTTCTAGGATTAATAAACAGGAAATCGTTTATCTTAGTTCAGCTACCGGGCAGTCGGCGCTTACAGGAAGCCCACAAGAGATTTCAGGAGTCAGAGAGGTTGAACAAATCATTCATCCATTTGACCCACCAGCTCTTGAAGCCGAATTGAATGTGGCTATCTCAGCTCAAAGGAATTTGGGATTATCAGCCGAATATCCATTGTCGGCATTTAGTAATGTTGAATCTTGGTTCCGAGTCATTGCTGACGAGATGACATACCAACTGTTAAGTGCGTATGAAGTGGAAGATATTAGCAATGTATCGTCTACGCCAACAAGAGCATACTATTTGTTTGATACTGGTAACGGGTGGATAAACGAACCACTTGATGAACTAAGCGCATGGCATACTCATGACCAAAGATACTATAGGGAAGATGAAGTTGACCTGTGGAGGAATGGAACAACAAGTGCTGTCATGGGATATGTAAGCGGAGTAAACTCAGATATTCAGGTACAACTAGATGATAGATATACAAAAGATGAAACGATAGCTGAAATTCAACAAAACGACATTTTAACGAATATTCCTTTTGGAGCAACATCAGCCATTGCAGAGCCAAATGGTATGTGGGCAACTTCAGGACATGCTACACTACCTGACGGAGTTTTGATGTTAAGACCGAACTACTAAAAAAGATAAATAATGTAGAGGTATAGACATATGGCACGTAGAAGAACTCAAAGAACAATATCATCCCGATGGGCTTATGACATCGACAAGAACCCAATCGACCAAGGGGAGATTTGGGATGCTGATGTTATCAACCAAAGTATTGAACTGATACTTGGAACTGCCCCGTATGAAAGGGTGTTTAATCCTGCGTTTGGATTTGGTCTTCAATTCAAGATTTTTAACTTAGCAACCAATAGTGAATTGGAAAGCTTGCTTGATGAAGTTGCTATTGCTATCTCAACATGGGAAGACCGAATAACGGTTATTGAAAAGGAAATGAGAGTCATAACAGATGTTGACAGAAATTCAGCAATTATAGTTATACCTTATGTCATCAATAGAACTCAAATTAGAAGCACATTCAAGAAGAAAATTTTTAGTACTTAAGGGGAAATCATGGCTAGGAACTTTTTACAGTATTCTGGGCTGACATACGAAGAAATCATTCAGCAAGTCAATGACAAGTTGAATTCAGACGAGAGGTTTGCGAACTTCAGAGAATCTGCAATCGCCCAGACATTGGTAGAAATCTTTGCCGGTACAGTTGATATTGTCAACTACTACTTAGAAAGAAGAGCCGAAGAGTCATTCTTCGACACGGCAAGATTAAGAAGCTCGGTTATTATGTTGGCCCGTCAGTTGGGATATGTTGTTCAACGTCCTGTTCCTGCCGAAGCTAGCATCAAACTTAAACTCAAAGGTAACTTTGCTGGTATTGTCAACGCTAATGACCAGTTACAGATTCCTTTCCAATCAGTTTTCTCGTTCGGCGGTTTCAAATATATCCTGAAGAATACTCTGACTATCAGCCTTTCCCCATATGTTGATAGAATGAATGCTCAGGGAAATGCTTTTGAAAGTGATTTCATTGAACTCGACATCGAAGGAAACGACATTGAAATTGTACAAGGTGAGATTAAGGAAAAGGTTTTTGAAGGCTCAACAAATCCACAGGTTGGTTCGACATTCCAGCTGTACAGAATTGATGACACAGAGGCAAGTAACCGATACGGTTCCGAGGATTATACAGTTCCTGTAACGAAGGTATGGGTAGGAAACGTTAAGAACGATAATACCGAATACACCATTGACAGACGTTCTCTTATCAACTGGGAAGTTATTGATGCCGCCACAGGTGGAGAGACAGTTGATGTCTGTGTATTGCGAACCTCGATAACCGAGGGATTGGAACTACTCTTCGGTGATGGTAGATTTGCCGAGCTAGGTGCCACAACATCCGGGCAAGGAGCCCAGACATCATTCGAGAATGTTTATCTTCAGTACCTAGCAACTAAGGGTTCATTGGCAAACCAGACGGGCGTTAAGGGCAAGAAACTCACATTTTCCGGTAAAGTATTCACTAACACCGGACAGGACATTACGGATAAGGTTGAATTCAACTTTAAAAGCAATATCACTGGTGGTGCTGATATGGAGGATATTGACTCAATTCGAATCAATGCTCCAAATATTTACTACACATTGGACAGACTTGTTTCCAAAGTTGACTACACGAACTATCTGAGGTCACTGACTAGCCCGATTGATATTAAGAACGCAATCGCTTGGGGCGAGCAGGAAGAACTTGAAAAGAGAAATACTGATGCGCTTATCCGAATGTTCAATATTGTTTTCTTCAGTGTTGTTGGTCCTCTTTATCAGGTTAATACATCACCATACTTTGCGAAGTCCAGAGAAACTGGATTAGATGATGCCGTTCTCGATTTTCGATTCGATGAAGATGAACTGAATCAAAGAAACTACTTCATTGTCTATACCAAGGGCTCTTCGGACAGCATTTGTGACTCCGGTAATATGGTAGAACAGCTTAGAGAATATCAAACAACAAGTTATGTCTGGAAAATGGCAGGCACGGATGTTGCTACAAGTGCTCAGAATGGGGATTATTGGTCAACAAACTATGGACAAAACACTTCCATTGATTTGTGGTATACGACTGATGCGACTATTAATGGGCCGACACTTTCAGGTTTTACACAGATAACAATGGATACTAGGGAGCTTTCAGGTATTGCTAACAATGATACAGCTATGACAGAACTTGCATCACTGACTCAGGCACAGCTCCGAGGAGTTACGGACAGTAGAGGTACGGGTCTGACTAATAACGCTAACTATGGTAGTCCAGCATTTCCAAACTCAACTGTGGCATGGAACTCTGTCAGTAAAGAATTTACGATTAGCTTTGAAGCCGATACTCCTTGCTATGCTACGACATTGAGCGGGGCAGTGGCAATTGATATGGGATTGTCAGTATCATCTCCCGACCTTGTGACGGTGGATAGGGAACTAAGCAACAAGATTGTGACGGTTGTTAATAACCTGAATACAAGGTCTCAAACAACTATTAGAAACATTTATCTCAGTCCAATTATCCAAAGTTTCGATTTGAAGGGAACCGTTTATTTGAACGCTCTTTTTGATAAAAATGCTGAGAGAACCAATATTGAGAATGCGATTTATACTTGGTTGAACGACAACGCTGACTTCAACGAGGAAATTTTCCTTTCTAACATTGTTGAAAAAATCGAACAGTTCCCGTCCGTTATCAATGCTAATGTAAGATTGGTTCCAAATGCTCCAGTAAATCCTGAGGGTGGGTTGTGGTATAAGTCTGGTAATAATAGAAATGTTGAAATTGCATTTTCGGATGCCACCGAAAAGGCACAAGCATATACATATATTGATTCAGCAATTTCATCTTTCCTTTTTGGTTCCCAAGTCACAACGGACACAAGCGGAGCGGCCGAGTTTTATCAATCTTATGGAGCATTTATCATACAAACTTACAACTTGGCTTTTCGAGTAAGGATAAACGAAAGGGATTTCCTTGAAACATTTGCAAAAAGCTTATATCTCACATTAAGAGGTGAAGGTGGTAATTTTGCTAATTTTGCAGACAGTGATAACTTCATCGGAGTAATAAGCGATATTCATAAGGACTTTGCAACAGTGATAAAATATAACATAATGGATACTGCTGGTAATATTGCGAGAGAAGAGGACTCAAGAGGCAACTTTATAAAGGGCGGCTTCTCACTTGGAAATGAAATTGCCAAAATTAACAGCGTAATGACTTACGAATACAAGGGGTAATGAATGGCTACTGAACCCATTTTTGTAGTAATTACCAATGGATATGCAACGGGCGCCGGTCCAGTCGGAGGCCGAGACAACCCTTGGGATTGGGATAGGTTTATCTCTGAGCTTGAATATAGTCAAATCAACGAGTCTTATCCTGTTGGAGATTTTCGAGACATCATTTTCTACTTGTCGGGTACAAGGTCAACGTCGGCAAGTGGTCAAGTCATTGCTATTAGCGCTAATTCAAATACAAGAGATTCAAATACAGTAACATACACGTTTAGTGGTTGGGATGGAGAACCGTATAGGATTTACGGACCTAATGCCATCAGGTGGGATACTAAGTTTATTAGCGATTTACGAATTCATGATATGATGCTGACATTACCCACGACAAACTTTATTTTTGCTCCTTTGGATGTTGACCAACAAAGGCGAGGTACAGTCTACTTTGACAACTGCCATATTGCGGCTGGGGGAACTTTCTATTTCTCGCAGTTCCAAGAAGTCCAATTTGTCAACTGTAATATTAAGGCTAACGGGTTTACGGTAGTTAATGACTTCCGATTTTACAATGTTGGGGGAGTCGATATTAAGAACTCCATTATGGACGTTTCAGATATTTGGGCTACGGTGCCTGACGTTGGGTTTGTATCTCTGTACAATGTTGCTTTGACGAGTGCTGTCAGTGATTACACGGCATATCAGGAAGGACTAGTTACCTATGAAACGATTCAGGAAAATTGGCCTTCTGCCACAGCATTTGGATTGGATGCTCCTGACTTGGTACAAAGCGCTTTAAACTATGTCAACGATGACTTTGGAAATATTTCAGCCGTTGATGGAGATACGACATATACGAGTAAGTGGTGGGACGACACAACCAGAGATGGTATTGGTGCTCTTTACTTCCCAACGATTTCAGGAGTTGGTATTTCAGCCAGCTCGGCTATTGGCGGATTCCCAATAACATCCGATTTTGTTTTCAGCGGTAATGACCCATTTACAGTCTTTAGTGCGACCGAGGCAACATATTCTTTTGGAGAAGATTTTACGACTTCAAGTGTTTCAGCTAATGATGTTATTACTAAGGAGTTTTCTGGATATGGACGGTGGGATGTTGATGCCACAATAACGTCTTTTAATCAGTGGTATACAACAGCAACAGATACTTTTGTCATTTCAGCATATAATTTGAGTGGTTCATCTGTAACATTTGATTTTCGAAACATATGGACATCGGCAACTATTACTAGTGCTAATATTTACGATACTATATTACTGTCGGCCAACGTAGCCCCACCGGAGTATGGGTTCCAATATCTGTGGGATTTTGGTGACGGAACTTCCGTCGAAACATTTTCCGAATCAACAACGACGCACTTTTGGGAAACATCAGGAACGAAAACAGTTGTACTGACAGTTTGGAATAATTTTGGAGATGTGTCCGCTTCTGATACGAATACATTCTCAGTTTCAGCTATTATTCAAATACTGTATGTGAACATCAACAGTAGTTACACATGCGCGGCTCCGAACTCAGGAACTATTTCGGACCCACTAAACTACAATGAGTTTGTAGGACGGCTAGAGACATCTGGAACATTTGGAGATATTTACAGGTTACAAGGCAGTCGTGTACTAACAAAACCGACAGGTGCATCAACCCCGTGGTATCCGATAAGCGCCGACCCGAACATGAATTTCCAAATTGAGGCTTGGGATATGTCAGCATATGGTCCGTGGGTATTGATTCCTGAGGACTATGCTACGTCTGACAATACCAGACTCTCTTTGGCAGGAACAGTTTTAAGAAATGGAATCATTTACAACAAAACCTTTGGATGGCCAACAAGATATGGTGGACAAATCTATGTATCTAACCTCTACGATGTGTATGTCGTTTGTCAGGGAGAAGGTAGTTACATTACTCTTGTTCCTTCACCATCTGGAACGACAAGAAGGGATGGACAGGTTTCAGAGGTAGATTTGTCTGGAGTCAACATTATTGGTTCAACGCTTTACACAACTAGTGGATATTATGATGAAGCCACTGATGCACATACGGTTAGCTTGATTGATTCAGTATTTAGGAACTTACAAAATGTTTCAGCTAATGATGAAACGCTATCAGGTTCATTCTCAGCGGCGGATGTGGTAATTCTTTACTGTGCTGTCAGTAACGCATCTTCGGATGTTGCTGGAGACTTTAACATTACATCGGCATCTAGTGTACAGTACAACTGGACTCCGCCAACGGATTATCCGTTTACGCCTGATAACGACTTGTACAATAAGGACATTGCATATATACTGATAAAAAAATCTCAGCTCAGACCATTTGATGGAATTGGATTTCCACCGAATCCGGGTTACAACTTCTCAGCATATCCGGGATATGATACTGGATTGTTTGGGGAAGATAGAGCTTCATACTCAGGAGACTTATAATGCCTTCAGCATTCTATGTAGATTTGGATGTCGCTGGAACAGGTGGAGCCGGAACACAGGGCGACCCGTGGACTTGGTTGGACTTCTATGCCGAAGTTAGTGCCGGTGGTGGTGCATTATCGGCTGACGATACTGTTTTTCTCAGAGGCGAAAAAGACATCACGGATAGCCCATCTGGTCCAAAAAGCTTTTGGCAAGTTTATAGAGGCCAATTCGAACTTTTCAATATGAGTGCTTGGGATTTGTCAGCGTATGGTCCGTGGCGAATATACGATACTGATAACCGAATACATCTGAACGGAGTATATCGCATTCATGGAGGACTTGTTCAATCGGATTATGAGCGTACAGGCGCAGATAAAACAGCTAATCGTCCGTCAATTTCTATTAATGCTTTTGAAGTGGAGAATTGTTTGCTGAGAGGAGAAAGCATTGCTATTCGCTCGTTTGTGTACACATCTGCTTTTGCCGACGTACTTTATCCGACTGGTGGTGGATACTGTTCACAAAATTATTGTGGAGGTAGTTCAGCCACAATAGATATACGTGGATGTACAATTATTTGTGATAAGGACGATAATTTAGCAAAATTTGATTTTGATTTAAGAGTGCCGACTGTTGTTACTATTAAAGACTCTATTGTGTATATCTCGGAACAGCAACTTTTGAAAGGCAGAGGGCCAGCAACAACCCCAACATCGGCGGTATCTGCTGTCTATGATTGGGTGGCAACTAGCGCGGCGTCCGTGGAAGAACTATCTGGGACGGGAATTAACGCCGTCAACACTTCAGCATCAAGCAACATGCAGTACAGCTGGCAAAGAGAAGTAGACTGGCCAAACTGGGATGACGAAGAACCAGCATTTTGGTATAGCATATTAGGACAAGGTATAACGATTTCAGGCTCAGGTGAGTGGTGAAACATCATATAAATACTCACTCTACAAGGAAATCAATGAGGTAGGTTAATGGCAACATATTATGTAGACTTTGCAGTTACTGGAACAGGACAAACAGGAACCGAATACGACCCATTTGGTTGGAATGAATTTTCAGCTTCATGGGGCAGTAATACTTACTATATTCGGGGAACTTACTATTATGTTGGCGCAGGCTCAGTGTCGTATTTTGGTGGTAATAACGATACAGTTTATGCTTGGGATTTGGATAAGTATGGGCCTTGGAGATTGAGTGCAAGTAATACCACAACGGTTTATGATGTCAGAGCAGACATAAACGATGGCATATGGGAAATTGACGTTACAAGCTCTATTTTTAGGGCAATTCATAATTGCTACGTCTATACTGCCATCCAAAATGGAACAACAAATTTAGATTTCAATGATTCCACAATTATTGTTCCGGGCCATCAGATTCCAACTAATCCTAACGTTATTTCAGGATGTATTCTTGATACAGGCGGCACTTTTGCACTACAATCGAATGTAAGCGCTACAATAGAAAATACTATCACAGATAGATTAAGCCTTAGTGGTTCAACACCAGTTTTTACTACTGCCGGTGGTTCTGGACAGGCGGCAATAGATTTGGGAGGAAACGTCTATAGCGCAACTTTTAGCGCGGCACCTTCATTTACTGAAACTGATTTGACCGAATTCCGTTTGGGAGTTTCTACAACATCCGCTTTTGGACCTTCGTGGTCTCAAGGACGAACAAAGTTCTGGGTTTCGTTTGACTTAACGTCTACTGCCGGTTTGGGATATGAAAACGACCCTTATGGATGGAATGAGTTCTCAGCTTCTTGGGGTGGCGGAAAGGAATACTATATTAAGGGTTCTATTGTCGAACCATTGGTGAAAATTGGTGGAGTTGATTATATTGGAAATGGCGCTGATACTTGGTATGCTTGGGATATGGATAAGTATGGTCCTTGGAGATTTCAACCAGCAAGCAACCCCGACTGGCATCAGTTTGATGCGGAATTACACGAAGGAATAATTGATAGTAGTTTTACGGATACTGTATTTGGAGATGTATATGATTGTGCTGTGGAAGTAAATTGGCGTAGTAGTATCGGAAACTTCGATTTCTACGACTGTACTTTTGTGGGAACGGATTCCGTAATATTAGGCGGTACAGTTAATACTCTGAGTGGGTGCATTGCTAAAACAACATCATCGTATGGACTCGGACAGAATGATACTGGTAGAATTTTGGACTCCGTTACAAACCGTTTAGCAGTTTCTGGAGGAGGCTCACCATTTTACTCACAAGCCGCGGCACCACCGCAGTACTATGACGGAACGGGAACAGTTTATGGAGAAACGCTGAATAATTGGCCGGGACTGTATGAACAAGAACTTTCGGCATATGCTCTTGGAGTTTCACTCACAAGCGGATTTGGTCCGTACTGGTTGTCAGCAACCCCTGCTTTGTATGTCAATCTTGATACTTCAGCTGTGGCTGGGGATGGGTCGAGTAGCAATCCATACAACTACACACAGTTTGCCGACTTTGGGCAAGGGTCAAAGAATCAATATATTTTAGATGTAGGATTAAGTGCTACATTCAGATTGAAGGGAGAAACAACTCTATCGGGAACAAACCGTAAGGTTCTTTTCCCCGGCACAACAACAACTGTTACATCGTGGGAGCCACTGTCAGCATATGGTCCGTGGAGATTCCATAACACGATTTCAGCGGTTGATGCCGACTCAGCTGTTGAGTTTGGGGCCAAGACAATTCGAAATGGAATCATTTATACGAGTGGAGCAACGGAGGACGTTAATACGGAAATATACTTCTTCACGAAGGAGATGGAAAACCTGTTTGTTTTGGGAAACCCAACATTCGCCTCGTATTGGTATGATAGAGGAATATTATATTGCTTCCAGCCATATTGTGGAGTTGAGGATGGCGAGGACATAGATATTAAAGGTTCTACAATTCTGTCAATGCAAAGTAGTGCATACGGTGGTTTTGGATATGATTTAAGGAGTAACTTCAACTTTGATATAAAGGATGATGTTATAATCGTATCAGCATTTACTGACAGGAATACAAATGGGGCTGGTACGAATGCACAGACATCAGCCATTAGCGCTGTCATACAACATACTGTGAACTATGAGTCTGACGTTAATACTATCAGCGGAGACATAAATGATATTTCGGGAGGTCCGGGTAATCAGTTCGATTGGACACCACCGACATTTCCTACATGGGATGGAGACCGTGATGAATATAAGTTTGAAACATTTGGAGCAGGAATAACAATTAGTGGTTCAGGAGATTGGTAATGGCCGAACAGGGATATGGCACAGGACTATGGGGAGAACCTAGAGAGGGACCGGGTGCTTTTGACTTTGAGGAAGATGAGTCGAGTAGCTCAATTTCATCTTCGGAGTCGTCAGTGTCTGAGTCATCAGTTTCGGAATCTTCGGATTCGTCATCGGATTCTTCAGTATCTGAGTCATCAGTATCGTTTTCTTCTGAATCTTCATCGGACTCATCTTCTGATTCTTCAGTATCGGAGTCGTCAGAATCTTCATCGGATTCATCAGTATCCGAGTCATCGGACTCTTCATCAGATTCGTCAGTATCGGAGTCGTCAGAATCGTCATCAGATTCGTCAGTTTCAGAATCTTCGGAATCGTCATCAGATTCGTCAGTATCGGAGTCGTCAGAATCTTCATCAGATTCGTCAGTATCGGAGTCGTCAGAATCTTCATCGGATTCATCAGTTTCAGAATCTTCGGAATCGTCATCAGATTCGTCAGTTTCAGAATCTTCGGAATCGTCATCAGATTCGTCAGTTTCAGAATCTTCGGAATCGTCATCGGATTCTTCGGAGTCGTCATCGTATTCGAGTTCATCAGGAGATGAACCAGATACATTCTATGTAGACCTTACAGAAGTAACAACAGGACATGCTGGAACAAGTGCGGACCCATTCAACTATGATGACATGGTTGACAGAATTACAACATGGCAAGTTGATGGTGATGAATTTCTTATTAGTGGTTCACGTGAAGTTAGTGCAAATCTTTTGGCTAATGAATACCACTACTTTACAATGGATGCTTGGGACATAGATGTAGCAGGCCCTTGGAGATTAAAATATAACGGAACGTCAGCGGCAACAATTCAGTGCAGAAGAGCTTTTTTGAAAAATGGTGTTTTAGACACTAATAATTTTGCTGCTCAGCTTGGGCGAATGCAAGATATGGTTTGGATTGCTCGCAACCTCCAAAATCATTGGGCATGGCCATTAAGTGCGGGTGATAGAAGTAGCGATTATAATACTCTTATAAACTTAAATACTTCGGCGGATGTTCCAGTTGTTCCTGAAAATATAACACAAGTTTATTTGAATTCAATAACTACATCAGGAGTTTCTGCCGAAGGAATCGAATATAATAACTGTATTTTCTATACGAGTGGTGGAAATAATCCTTTCGCAGATGGTGGAACATCGGCCGGTACTTATCCAATATCAGCTTTTGATTGTATTACGGACGCTCCAACGTCTGCGGAGTTTTTGATTACAAGTGCGGATGGTGGTTGGCCGGGATTGGTTGAAAACAATTTCCAGTATGGTGTTGAGCTAACAACAATTAATCCTGTCCCAGAGTGGTCAGCATCTGACTTGTCTCTATTCAATTTGGATATAGGAGCAGGCTACGGTCCAAGATGGTCTTGGTCGTCTACCTCTGGTAGCATTGGTGCATTCTACTTCGGTCCAATTAGTGAAACTGTATCGGCTGATGTACTTGAAGTTTCGGCAGTACTGCTTATACCGACAGTCACGCTTGTCAACCCTCAGAGTGCGGAAGCAACTCCGCAGAGAATGTCGCATAGACACATTCTGCTTCAGCCGACTGTTTACGCAACACAGGATATTAAGGTTGACTTTGTTGGAAATGTTCTTTCAGGACCATCACCGTTGGTAGTTCAGTTCACGGCATTTGTAACATTCTCGCCTGAAATGAAGAATAAATATAGAGTGTCGCAGTATACGTGGTGCTTCAATTACGACCCAACAAACTCAGTTTGTAAAGAAGATGTGGTTGTCACAACCAACAATCCGATAACTCGTACATTTACAGGTTACAGTGGGCAAGGATATTCTGTGACCTGTGCTGTAACAATAGAACCAATTTAAGGGGTAACGAATGGCTTACGATACAGGACTATGGGGAAATCCAAGAGATGGAATAGGGTTCTTTAGCTTTGCTACAAGCTCAGTTTCCGTTGACTTTTCCGTAGAGCCTCAATTGAACTTTGTTGGAAACGACTTTACGTTTTCCGCAGACGTTACTTCAGCAGGCTTGCCGACAGATTGGCAGAGTACTTATACAGTTAACTTTGGAGATTCGACGGTTACGGCAACAACAAACTTCTCTATTACGCGTGCATATATAGGACGCGGTACTTACAATACGACTCATACATACGAGATTACGGACGGAGCCGATACGAAGTTTTATGTCACATCTGCTATTACAGGAATTGAGGTAAATCCTCTTCCGGATGCGACTTTCATTGGAATTCCGAGAGCAAACAGCCCATTGACATTCTATGATACTAAGGGTGGATACTACATTACGAGTACAATTGTTAGTGCGGACTGGGACTTTGGAGATGGATTTACGTCAGCAACGACTGACACAACAGATACATTTGAACACACATATACTACCGAAGGAATTTATACTGTTTCAGTTTCAGCACATGATATAAACGGAAATGTTGGAGTAGATACATTATCAGTTGGTATTGTGGCTGGGTCGGTATCGGCTCTCAAACAGGATTACATTACACTTTGTGGTCCAGACATGCTTGGAAGATATGGTGTCAATCGTCAAATCAACTTGACTAAATTCCTACCACTGTATTTGAAGGGTGGAGAAACTGAAAGCTTTTTGGTACTGTTCGAAGAGTTCCTTAATACAATGTTTGATGGAAAGGACGGATGGGTGACTAGTGCTGACGAGCTTGATATAACCAAGAGTTGGGCTCCTAATACAGCAACATCGGCAGAGCCAGAAAGAACATTTACATATGACCTTTGTGGAACTGATACGCCAACAGATGCTAACGCGGTGTCTGCACTGAGTTTGCACTATACACAGGATTCACTTTCCGCAAATCCGAAGATGAGCATTTTGGAGAAAGTTTACAGAATTGCGGAACTACATGACCCAGACCTGATAGATATTGATTATATTCAGTACTTCGCTCAGAACTTGGGTTATCAGGTTAGTGTGTTCCGAGACGAGCTTGGGGTTAGTGGAACAGCGGCAACGTACGCTGTCTCGAATCCGGCTTGTGGTACAAATGAGATAAATAGGTATTTAAGGTTTGTTGTAAGAAACCTACCTACATGGTACAAGATTAAAACGACCCGAAACGCTGTTAAGGTAATGCTTTACTCATTTGGGCTCGTTGGTGACATTATAGAGTTCTATACGAACAATTACTTACCGAGAGATGACGGTGGAAACTGGAGACTCGATTTTAATGAGGATTTGGCCGAGATACCTGATAAATGGTATCCGACACCACACTTCTCAATCCTTGTCAATTTGGATGAAAGTGCTGACATTTCATTTGACGTAGCACGAAGGGATAAGGTGATTCGCGCAATTGAGTCTATCCGCCCAGTTAACAACGTGTTCCGAAGATTGTCAGGATTTCTCCAAAGAACATACAACATCGAGATGGCGCTTTGGACAAGGATGACAAGATATAAGGAAATAAAATCAAACGGATACTCCAACAGCTGGTGGGATGGTTCACCACTGTAAAGATATAAATAATCAGGAGATACGATTTGTCAATAGAAGGAGTTTAACATGCCTAATGTTTTAATCACAACACAGGGACTTCAGTACGTTCTATCAGCACATGATAGTGGCGTGTATGTTGACCTCAGATATTTTGTCCCTGTATATGATGATAGGATAGACCCGAATGTAAGAGATGATGCTGTTCTATCAGCATTCTCTCAGATTGCTGACAACACGGCAACCGAACCTTACGGGGAAAAGATATGGAATGTTTCAGGATACTCGTTGTCCGATAACAACGATTACCTCATCTCAGCATCGGCACTTGTCGGTGGTTTGATGACGGACACCTATCAGAAAACACAGGTAGCCACGAACACATTTAGCGCCACTCCGCTCTCTAACCAAGTTAGCGGAACAGGTTATGGTGTTTCGGCCGGTTCCCAACTGGGTCTATATGACTGGACAGTTACCACACCGGCAGGGGTCGCCGGAGATAACTCTCGTCCAACGAGCACATCATCGGACTACTTCCTTACAAAAGATTACTACCCAGTATACGATTCTTCAGCGGCTAACAGACTGCGCGGTGCTTTCAAGATGGAGATGGCACAGAATGTTGGAAAGTTCAAGTTCAACAAACTAGCACTGTATGCCGTTCAGGTTGATAATGTTGGTACTGTTCTTGGGGAAGCTTTTTTTGGAGAAGCATATCTTTCCGAGCCTGTTGTTAAAACATCGCTTGCTGAAGATGGTTTCGATAATTTCATTTTTGACATACAAATTGACCTAAGTGGAACATCAGCAACATGGGATGAAGTATTTTTCTCGTCATCGGCTGATTACTGGAGCCACTCACCGGGCGGACTATATTATCCGGGTAAGATTGGCGTAGGACAGTTTGAGGACAATACTAAGGAACTTAGCGCAACGGCACACCTTAGAAAGCCGCGCGACATTAGTGGCAATGTCGACCAAACATCACATATTCTAAGAATGGATTATGACAACGACAAATTCTTTACTTTCGATGTCACTTCGGCAACTGCTGAAACTGGAGTTAGTGTGTATGACTTGGTTGTTGGAAACCAGCTGTTCTGTGGAGGCAATCAAGAATATTGTGGAAGTATAAGACCTGAGGCGGTCAATTCTATTGGACTTGGAACGTGGGATTATCCGTTCCACCACCTTGTTTTGAATGATTACTTCCACCTGAAAAGTGTACTTTCTGCTACATCAACAGGCCTGATTACAAACTCGAAGAGCATTGAAATTCAGGGAACTGCCAAGACAGGAAACTTTGTCAATGGTGATTTAGTAGCCAATGACGATTTCAGTGATTCAAGTGAGGGCTATCACATCAACAGTTTGCTTATCCGAACTAACCGTGGCGATAACGATTATTGTGGTGACGTATTTATTGTTGCTGGTGCTAAGACAACTGGTTCATGGCCACATGGAGGTTCTATAACTCACAGAAAAATTCTTGAAGAGCTTCAAGTTAATGAGGACTTCGAAACAAACTTCTGGAATGATGACAAACTTTTCCTTGTAGCTAAGGGCGGAACAAAGCTATATGGTTCATTTGAAATGGAAAACAACCGTGATAACTTTACGGTTGATGGAAGAACATATTCTCATGTTACTTCACAGATTTTCTCAAAGTCTCAGGAAGTGATGCTGTTTAGCCGACTGAAACCAACGGTGACTTTGGATAATATTTCATACTGGTTCTCACAGTGGAGTTTGAGTTGGAACGGCACATATCGTAATGTTGGATTTTCTGAAATCGTAAACGAAGCTGCACGACTGTTCCTAATTTCTGACCAAATCAGAACATATGGAACAATTCTCCCTGCGATTGGATATGCCGCCAATGCCACATCCGAAGGGGCGGCAGAAATAGCTAATGGAGTGAGCGACATCGGAACAAACAATGAAAGATTTGCTACGGGATACTTTAACAGCCTTATAGCAGCCGTAGCTAATATCACTAACATTACTGCATCTAGTGGTAATATTACAACACTTTTGAACAATGAAATAACTAGTACTGGTAATATAAATGTTGCTAGTAGTACCGTTTTGTTAAATTCTGGCGGTGTTGCTTCTACAAACTACTATGCCAGTGAGGGATATTATAAGACGGATTCGAGAGCACCGGGACAGGCTATAAGATTTGGAAGGTGGATAAATATACCTGTTTCATACTTGAGGGCAGTAGCTATTGGTAGTAACATGAACTCAGCCCCAATTATTACGAGATGTGGGGTAACTTTTGTGAACGAGAACCAGCTAATGTTCGATGTAGCAGTTACTTTGCGGGGAATTGGAAGCTATCCTAACCCAACTCTTCCTGAGTACGGGAGTACAGATAGTGCTGATTTTCCAAAAGCGGCTATTGGGTTCCCTCGTGGCAGTGATTCCGATTTGGCAATCAATATGCCTCTTGTTTACTGGGCCATCCGTGATATGGAAAACAATTTTGGATACACCGTTAACACACCTTCCTATTATCCGGGCGTTGAGATAATAACTTTTGGAGGGGCTGGTGCGAGCGAATATCGAGAACCGTCTTGGATAAGAGTGCAAGGACAACCGGGACCGACAGCTCTTGGTCCAGTTTTCAATAATTTCTATATTCAGTTTTTGGTTTTTGGTCCGGGAGCAAACGGATTCAACAATGCTCAAATAGTTTTCAGATGTCAGCCTATATTGACCATTAAGAGAGATAATTTCTAATTTGAAGGAGGTTTGAAATGAAAATGAGTTTGTCAAGACAAGCAATTGTCGAAATTTTTTATGTGTTGAATGAACTGTTGAATGAGGAAAAGTCGAAGTTCAACAAAGGATTTACATTCGCTGTTACGAGAACAATGGATAGTATCAAACCAGAAGTTCGCGCTATCATCGAGGCTCGGGAGACTGGTGTTGATAAGTACAAAGAGTATGAAGAAAAGAAGATGGAGCTTGTTAGCAAGTATGCTTCGAAGGACGAAAATGGAGAGCCAGTTTCTGAAAATAGTCAATGGACTTTTCCGAGTCCTGAAGTAAAGACAAAGGCTCAAGAAGAGTTAAATGCCATAAGGGGAGACTACGAAGAAGCCATCCAAGAAAGAGCAAAAGAAATTGACTTGTACAACGAGTTAGCGGCTGAAGAAGTAGAGATAGAAATTTGTCAGACGTCCTTTGAGAGACTGCCAGATGACCTTCTCCCATATCAGTTTGAAGCTCTTAGACCTATGATAAAAGAAACTGATGAAGAAATTGAGGCACTGATATAATGGCCGAAACAGCTTTTCCAAACCTATTTCATAATGATAAGTGGCAATGCAACTTCTCTAATTTGCCATCCTTAGAATCCAAAGCAGACATGCGAATCTATGATTTGTATGTCAAGTCAGTAGTATTCCCAGACTACAACATGGCTGAAATCTATTCTGACATTAAAGGATTCCGTATTAGGCATCCTGTCGGTGGTGTTAATGCTAACATCGACCTTTCTCAAATACAGGTTGAATTCAAACTATCAGAAGATATGAAGAACTACATTTATCTGTTTGAGTGGATGCGTTCACTTCGTTATGGACATGTGGAAGAGTTCAATGCTGAAGAAGAGTTTTTCAGAAAGTACAACATTAAGTCAATCGGTATAAATATATTGGACAACGAGAAGCGACCTATTGCCGTGTGGCGATTCACCAATGCTTTCTTGTTGACATTAAGCTCACTTTCGTTAGATACGGGTGTGAGTGAGGAGATTACGTTTACAGCGAACTTCTCCTATGAAGAAGTGAAATACGAGACCAAGAGTGTGTTTAGTTAGGAGGATGTATGGAGATTAAAGACTTACTTGAAGTGAAAGTTTTAGTAGATGACAAGGTTATAAAAGAGACACTTAACCGAATTGGCATTGCCAATAAGAAAAAGAAAATACTCTATCCAAGTTGCTACTTAATTGAAGAAAATGGAAAGCATTATCTCGCGCACTTTAAGCAATTGTTCCTGTTGACAAGGGATAGCGCTTATAATGCAGTCTGTGAGGACGACATACTGAGAAGAAATGCAATCGCTTTCTGCCTGAAAAATTGGGGTTTAATTGAAGTAGAAGATGAAGTTATCGAGCCCCATAACAAATTTGTGTTCGTTTTGCCTCATACACAGAAGCAAGATTGGAAGATTTCGCATAAATTTAACTTCAGGACTATAAATAGTTAAGGGAGCTATAGTGGTTATGGAATATAAAGACAACTACTTAACTAACGTAGACGACCCAGAAAGTGAAGAAGAGTTGAACTTGTTTAATGAAGAGGACGATGACGAACCTAAAGAATTGGACTTCTATGATGAATCCTTCGTGCCTCCGCCTGAATTTTTCCCTGAGGAAGAATAGACAAACTTTTAATATATAAGGAGAGAGATATGTTGGAATTTGCTAATTATCTTAAAGAGAGCTACAATGATGATGTCTCTAAGGCAGAGGAAATCATCAAGCAGAAGTGGGATAAGGTAGTTGCTATCATCAAGGAAGCATTTGATGACCAGTACGCTGACCGAAAGACCGCACTCCACAGAATTCAAAATGAATTCACAGACCCAAAAATTGCCCCATCATCCATTGATGTCGATTTCTTGAAGGAGAATATCGACTATGTTATCAATAAGGTTAACTCCCTTGACGAGGGAGAAATCCGTATTGTTATCAACAACGATGTACAGAAGGGCGGCACTGCACCAAAGGTTCCTGCACTTTCCATTGCCGGTGACGGTATGGAAATGGAATGTAATGAGCCCGGTAAGAAAAAGAGAGGACGTCCTAAGAAGGTCGTTAAGGAAGCCGAGGAAGAGCCTGAAAAGACTGTTGCCATTACAGTAGATGATACTGTGGTTACGGTAGAACCTTCCGAAGAATCCGGCCTTGAGAAGAAGGAACACTCCTTTGAATCCGCATCACAAGCAAACAAATTCGCTGACTCTATGAAGGCATTCTTTCAGGAGCAGGGTTTTGAATTGACTGGTGATGAAGCAGAAGGTGGAGAGGAAGCAGAGGACGCCGCAGCTGAAGAAGAGCCAGCACCTGAGGAAGGTGGTGAGGAAGCTCCTGCTGAAGAAGAGCCTGCACCTGAGGAAGGTGGAGAGGAAGCCCCAGAGGGTGAAGAAGCCCCTGCCGAAGAAGAGCCTGCACCTGAAGGTGAAGAAGAAGAGTCTACTCCAGAAGAAAAGGAAGATTCCGAAGAGGAAGTTTCCATTAGCTGGGAAGATGTAGCAGACGTTGACTTGGAAGATGCCGAAGAAGAAGCTGAAGATGATGTTCCAATGGAGAACATGGACCTGAGCAAACTCGTTGGTAAGCTTGTAAAAGTTGAGAACAACTGGTTCAGCGTCAAGGAAGTATCCGAGGACAATCAGCTTGTTTGTTTGAACAAGGAAGGAGAGGAATCTACTTTTGGAATTGATGACATTGCAGAAGCTGAATATGAAGCTGAAGAAGAAGGCGAGGACGTCGAAGAAGCCAAAGAAGAAGGCGAGGACGTCGAAGAAGCCTGTGCAGAAGAAGAAGCTGAGGACGTCGAAGAAGGCAAGGAAGAAGAAAAGGAAGATGTAGAAGAAGCCGCCGAAGAACCTGAGGACGTTGAAGAAGCCGCAGAAGAACCTGAGGATGTAGAAGAAGCTAAGGAAGAAGGCGAGGATGCTGAAGAAGAAGTGATTGAGTTCGAATCAGTCATGACAAAGTATGCTAACCTGTTCTTTGACACCGACCCTGACGATGAAGTCGTTGAGGAAGCAGATGACAAGGCTAACATCGGTGGACATTCCAACGCTTTGACTGGCAAGCCTTCGGCTCCACCTAAGAAGATGGAGAAAACCAATGCCGCTCCAAAGGCACCGAAGAAGCCGGGCCCAACAGGAAGCTACACTGCAAAGCCGGGTAAGCCACCTAAAAAGTCTGAAAAGGCTGGAACTGTTCCGAAGGCTCCGAAGAAGCCTGCCCCAACGGGAAGCTTCACAAAGAACCCGAACAAGCCACCGAAAAAGACTGATGGCGTACCAGCTCCGGTGATTCCGTCTGAATACAAATAAGGTTGAAAAATCATAAACGCTTGATGTGAAAAGCCAGCTAGAAATAGCTGGCTTTGATTTTTTCTGGGGAAGATGTTATCTTAGTATTGTAAATCCTAAGAACCTGTAAGAAAGGAACCTTATGCCGCTCGTAGATTACACTCTCAAAGGAAACATTCCAGTCAAGCGTTATGTCATTGACGAGGACGTAAAACCAACAGCCGTAGTCTTTGGTAAATTTAGTCCATGGACCGGGCCTAATGGTCATGGTAAACTCGTGGACTATGCCAAAGAAAACTTTGATGAAGTAGTAATAGTCTCCCCAACTAGAAAAGCCAAAGACAAAAAGGTTGACATCTTCACTGACGAACAGAAGGAGAAGATAATCAACAAGGCAAACCCCGATATAAAATTCCATCGTATACCAAGTGATATTCCAATTAGGATGTTCACCGAGGTTCTTGGACTAGGTTATGAGAGACCCGTGCTGATTGTAGGAGAGGACAGAGGAAAATCCTTTTCAAGATTCTTCATACATTACGATGAAAACAATAAAGCTATAACAGACCAAGATAACAAAGAACTTTTCGGCAAGGGAGAATATCTTGTAGTACCGAGAGGGGATGAAGATACCTCAGCCACCAAAGTCCGCGAGGCTCTTGAAGCAGATGACAAGGAAACCTTCATCGAACTTACAGGTTATGATGAAGCAATGTGGAAGCTAATGAAAAGCTTCCTAAAGAAAAACCTTGGAATCAAAGAGAGTTTTTGTTATTTTTATTCTGAAGGAGAATGATATGGCATCGTTTGACAAGTTCTATTTTGATAAGCTTTCACTCTTTGAAGGAGGTAATGTTAAAGTGGGTGGAAATCTTGAATCAGCACAGAAGATACCGTTGGGTGAACTCTCCAGTGGACAATTCGAACAGTTCAAAGCTGAACTGGCAAACACACTCAAGGCATTCAACAAAGAATTCGAGAAGCAAACAGGAGAAGCTCTGTGGCCGAATTTGGATGCTTTGATTGAGAACGGCAAGCTGTTCTCAGGCTCTACAAGACTTCTGTTCACCAAACCATTGAAGGAACTCCAACAGCACAAGAAAACTGTGGGCGACATTGACTTGCAGTATCCGGATGACAAGAGGGATGCTCTCAAAGAATTCCTGTCCAACGTAGAGGACCAACAGTTCGGTGATATGACGTTCTTTGGCATGGGCGGTAGGAGTCCAATCCAATTCAACACCATATTCAAAACCACATCCCTCCCCGATGATATTACCAACATACAAGTAGACTTTGAACCCACATTCTGGGAGAACGGTGAGCCTACCGAATTCTCCACATATGCTCATTACAGCTCATGGGAAGATGTCAAATCCAAAGTCAAGGGAGCATTCTCTAAGCTTCTGACAAGAGCCTTGGTGAGTAACAAGCAAAAACTTGGTGACATTGCCGTGGTGACTCCAACCGGAAAGATTTCCAAATCCGCCAAGTACGACAATCCCGGTATGCGTGGCTTCTCAGTTGACAAAGGCATGAGAGTCAAGTACGAACCTGTCACAGATGAAAAGGGCAATCAGAAAACTACCGAAGATGGAAAGCCAATGTACCGTGAGCTTCCAACGAAGGATTCCAATTACGAAAGAGACTTGGCTGATATTTTCGGATTCCTTTTTGACAAGACTCCGACTGAAGATGAAAAGCACCAGATGCATTCGTACATCGGCATCCTCAAAATCATGAAGAAGCATATGGATGAAGATACGGCAAAGTCCGTGTTTGATGACTTCATGAAGATAATCTGGGGTGACGCAGCTCAGGAAATTGAGCAGGGAGAATTTCAGAACGGTATAAATAATAATGACTTCGAAGTCAAGAAAGCCGCCTACGACCAGTTCATCATGGCATTCCCTAAGCTACAGATGTCGGATGAAGAGTTGAAGGCATACGTCACACCGTTCTACGACAAGCTCGCCAAGAGGAAGATGGCTAAATGATTCATTTCGAGAAGCATTATTTTGCAGAGAGAAGAGGGAGCAAGTTTCGTTCCCTCATCGTCGTTGATATACAACCGTTGTATGAAGAAGGAATTAAAAGAAGCTTTGACCTAGAAGATTTTGGAGACTTTCTTTCAGAGATTAAGGAAGGTGTTCTGTTTTTCTATAATGGTCCTGAAACAATTGGTTCGGACGATTCCCCTGAAGTCATACAACAATGGCTCATGGAACACAATCCTAAGCTCGAAGAGTTTGACTGGGAACAGGTAGAATGGTATGACAAAGGATATTCATTTTTTCGAGATTGGACTGATGCCGGTGTATCGAACAACGGAATGGTTAAGGCTTTGCGTCACATGTATACCAATAGGAAGTACGATAGCCGTGAAGTCTCTGTGGAAGAGTGGGAAAAGGTTTTGCCACAGTCGGACTTCAATGCAATCAAAGATGCTTTGGAAGATGAAGGGCTTACTATTTGGACACCTGACATAAGCATTTCTGAACTCCGAGAGTGGAGTGGTTCCCTTCTTTGTGGTGGTGGAATGAATGAGTGCTTAAAAGAAATTCAAATCCTGATGAATGCTTTCAATATCAAATACAGTCTTGTTGACAAGTTCGTTTATTACTAAGGGAGATTTATGGACTTCATAAACCATTACTGTACTGAAGTTGCCCCTTCCAAAAGAAAGGGCATTCAGCATATTTACGGTGGGAACGAAGGGCAGTATTCCATGAAACCGAATGATTTCTTGGAGCTTATCAGATATATTCGAGACTCAGGTGAGGGGAGATTATCACAGGCTAACTCCAGTATTTCTGAAAAGGCTGATGGATTCAGACTCATTTTCGGTTTGGACCCACAAAATCGCTTCTTTATTGAGTCCGCTCGTTCAGGTCCAGTTCACGATGAGGGACGGTTCAGAGACTTCACAATCGCAAAAAAGGGCGAATCTGACCCAATCAGCGAAGGCTACGAAGATATTCTGATAAAGCTGAAGAACGATAAGAGGTTACAGGATTTCCTTCAAACTATAAATACTCCTAGTGGTATTAAGATACAAACCGAGGCATTTTACCTTCCTTTAGGAAAGTATAGCGAATTAGATGACTCGATAGTTCGGTTTGTCGCCACATGGTACAAGAAAGAAAGATTAGGAAAATGGGCCACCTTTGTGGTAATAAACGTAATTGACGGAAAGGGGAGACCATTTCCACACGACTTTGTGCAAAATGTCAAGAAAGGGCTTAAAGAATTAAGCACCGATGATATAAAGTTTGAGACAAATGAAGCTCCAGATTTCAAGGAAGTGGATTTAAGTGACGAGATTGAAAAGGCAGAACAGCTTGTAAGCCAGTTGGAAAAGGAATACGGCCAAAAGCTTGAGGACATTGTACTGAATCCGAGCCGCAAGAAGGATGCGAGGGAGCAAAAGAAGCGTATCAAACAGGAGATGCTTAAGCTCCAGAAAGAATTTGCGAGTAGGATTTCAAGCCTTATTGGAAAGAAGGGCATGTTCGGAGATGAATACGAGGGATTGGTATTTGAGCTTGCCAACGGAATAATGTTCAAGGTCGTATCGGACAAATTCAAAGAAGCCAAGAAGGCTTACAATAAGGGAGAACTGTGATGGGTTTCAGAGAGTATTACTTAAGTGAATCGGTAGAAGGCCACGAAAAACTTCAGGACGTAATGAGGGGTATCGTTAATCAAGACGTGAATATTATTCAGCAGTGGAGTTACCTGAGTCCGCAAGGATGGGAAAATGCCGGTGTTGAGAAAGATGCTGGTATTATCAACTTTGGTTTGAGGCCTTCAGGCTATCAGGGAGTCTTGATATTTGATGATGTTGGTAAGCTTGCCAAAGCTGAAATAGGAAGTAGTCCAAGATTACAAAGGGCTTTGGAGGATAATGCACAGGATTTGGAAGCTGCATTTGCGGAAGTTAAGCTTCGTCCACAGGACATACCGGCATTCGATAGAGCAGTCGATGCCATTATTTCACAGCTCGGAGCACAGCTTTAAGGAGAGAATATGAGCTTCAAAGAATATTATTTACAAGAGGCTGAAGAAAAGGGTGCCATAGTTGATGGTGAATTCCGCAAAGGCGTTCCGACTCCTTCAGAAAAGTTCAACAAGCCCGTCATCGGAACTATCACAGCTAAGAACATCATTGCCGACGGCACAACCGATTACGATGTCATTGAAAAGGTTAAGGGCAATACTATGGATATTTGGGTTACGAATCAGTGGTATACTTATCGCCCTGACAAACAAGTCGTTCAGTTTGTTCCTGATGAATTTGTAGAAGATTTCCGAGAGGTCGATGCCCAGACTGAAGATAATGATTTGGAAGCAAAGGCGGCGAAAATTCCGGCTTCTCAAAAGGGTTCAAAGAACATTCCGAGTTGGGTTTCGACAAAGATGAAGAGCCTTTCGGATACTGATGCTACCAAAGAGTGGCTACTCATGGCTAAGAATACAATGGGACAGGCTCCTCTTGGATTAATCCTTCAGAACTTGGCGGATGGTGCCGAAGCAACTGCTAAAGAGTTTGAAACTGAGGATGAGCCAGACGAGAACATTGCCAAGCAATACAGGGCAGTCGCAAATGAGATTAGAGGAATCATTCAGAAGGTTAAACCAGAAATGGAATGGGAACCGGAATTCGGAGGAACTGGAGAATGAAGGCTTACAACAAATACTTAAAGAACAGAGTCCTTCGTGAATATGGTGAATTGGAGTATGAAGTCGATGAAGTTGAGTTGACTTTTAAGGACAATGCGGTTTGGGTAGGTGATACAAAAATAGCTGACATTAAGTGGGTGCCGGGTGAAAAGCCATATGCGATTAAGGTCGAGGAAGTCAACTTCACAGATGAGTTTGATTTCGCTAAAGTCGAGCAGGAAGAAAAGGAAGGTTTGGCCGAATCCATTCAGGAATTTTTTGATGAACCGCCTGAGGAAGGCAAAGAATATAAGTTTGAACATTTCATTACTGTTGAGGCTGAGGCGACATCAGTAGACCCCGGCCAACAGGGTGGAAGGACTGACCCATCATGGGACCCATATGTTGAAGAGTTTGAAGCTAAATGGGGTGGTGTAGATATTACGGAACATCTTCCTGATAGAGATAAAGACAAAATTGCTGAAAAACTCATGGACGAAATAGAGCAAAATGCTCGTGACGCTGAAGCAGAAGCCAAGTATAGTCGATACGAGGACTATTAATGAACTTTCAAGAACACTACTACGGAAAGGATGCTAAGGAATTTGTCAAACTCTTTGAGGGTTACTTGACAGAATACCTTGACGGTGAGTCCGAACCTACCTCCGAGTTAGACCCGCAGTTCATTTCAAGGTTATGTGACTACCTTGAGAAGTGTTTCCCGTCATACGGAAACTTCAATACTGCTATTAGTACGGAACTTCGCAATGTCATGAAGGGTGATAACAACCAGATTCAGAAGATGAAGAAGAAGATTCATGACGCTATAAATAAAGCAAAAGCTAAATTTCTTGATACGGTACAAAACAAATGCGAAAAAATACAGGTGGTTCCTAAAAAACCAAAGGAGCCTAAAGTTCCCGAACCAGCAGGAGAAGAACAACCGTATGGCCCTAATGAGCTTTGAGAGTTATTATAGTCACACAGAACCAGCTCAAATCGAAATCCAGCATCTTGACACCATTGAGGAAGATAAGCTGTTCGTGACTGTCGGCGGAGGAATTGCAGTTGGCAAATCCTACGTGGCTGAGAAGTTTATCCATCTTCCCGTTATTGATGTTGACGATTGTGTTGTCGAAGTAAACGGTGGTACATACGATAGAAGCTGTCTTGCAGAAGGCAGGAAGTTGTTCAAACAAAGACTTGAGGATGCATTTGAAAGCTCAGCATCCTTCTGTCACATGGGAACAAACGCAAACCTTAACGGTACGAAGAAAAGATTATATTGCGCTAAAGAGAACGGTTTTACTTCCGTTCTCGTTTTGGTTGAGACTCCCATTGAAAAAGCACTTGCTCAATCCAAACAGCGAGTGGATGAAGGTGTTCGTAACGAAATCTCCATAGAGAGAATCTACCAATCCATGCTTGATTCCATGCGAGTCTTTCACCAACTAAATAAGGATAACACATTAGTAGATTTTTATGTTCATGTAAAGAATTAAAATTTTTGTGCTTATAGACACTCTTATTAGTCATAAATTATGACTAATTTTATAAATATGAATAAAGGAGTGTTCTATGAAAGTTATTTGTAGCAATTGTAATAAAGAAATAGAAAGAAAACCTTCAAATATAAAAAGAAGTAAAAACATTTTTTGTTCGAGGGAATGTAGATATGATTGGCAAAAGTATAATTTTTGTGGGGAAAAGAATCCTAACTTTGGGAATGTTTGGAGTGATGAGCAAAAAATAAAACAATCTGAAATTGTGAAAAGTAAAATGAATAGTGATATTGTTAAGTTTAAGTGTGGTTCCGCAAATAGAGGTAAAAAGTTTAGTCAAGAGATACGAGATAAAATATCCAAAGGCCATGAAGGATTAACTTATAAACCAATGTCAGATGAGGGTAGAAGAAATATTGGAATTGCTTCTTCTAAAAAGTTTACAGATGATTATAAAAAAGCTCATAAGAAAAAAATGATTGATTTAGGGTACTGGGTTTCTGAAAGTGATAAGTCTGATTGGGAGATTTATTTTGATGAATCTAATTGGATAGAAAGAATGTTCGATAGAGCTAATGATAAAGAACAAATTCTTTTGAAGGAGTTTGGTGTTTTTAACTGTAGAAATAATAGTAAAGGAGTTGTTCGTGACCATGCTTATTCAAGAAAAAGTGGTTTTGAAAATAAAGTTTTTCCTGAAATATTAAGGCATCCTTGTAATTGTAGAATTATAACTCATTCTGATAATACTAAAAAAAGAAAAGCAAGGTATGTTGATGCTGATAGTATAACTCTACAGTCATTATTTAACGAAATAATTAAATACGAAGGCAAATGGGATGAGCAACAGAAATGTTTAAGTTTAATTAATGATTATTTTAGTGGAAAGAGATGGAATAGAAATGTTACTAAAAGTTAAAATGAAAAATCCTTTTTGGGTAGCGAGCGATTGTCATTGGTATCATACTAATATTATTAAGTATTGCCAAAGACCTTTTACTAATGAAGGCGACCTTGACGATTCAGGTAACTGGATTTCAGAAGAAGTTGCTCAGAAAAGCACCGAGCTTATGAACGAGACAATGTTCAATAATTGGCAGAGCCTAATCGGAGAAAAAGACAAGGTTTTCTTTTTGGGCGACTGGGTTATTGGTGCTGAGAATAAATACAAAACAGGTCAGATACTCCACGACCAACTGCATGGGCGCAAAATTTTCATTCAGGGAAACCACGACGAACACATCCACAGGTTCACGAACATCCGAGTTATCGACGGAACTATTCAGGTTAGTTACAAAGGCCTGAACTTCATGATGTCACATGAGCCTATTTGGGAACACTCCCCAGACATTGACATCTATATCTGTGGACATATACATAACAATGAGGAAAACGAAAGACTGTTGCCTAATATGATAAATGTATCAATGGAGATGACAGACTACAAGCCTGTCCACATTGATGCCATCATTGAGAAAGTAGGAGTGCAACATGATTAGGTTTCTTACAGGTTGGTCAAATCCCGGCGGCTCAACAGTCGCCTTCATTAACTTGGTCAACGCACTGAACAAATATGGACACGAATCTATCCTCGGAGGCCCTCACACATGGCACTTAGATAAGTGTAAATCCGAACAGGTAGTGCGCGGCAATAAGCTATTAGTCCATAAAGATGACATCATTGTAGCACATTACATGAGAATCTTTGTGGCTCGCCCGCCTGTGAAAGGATTCTTCTTGTCGAGCCAAGAGCAGGAATTTTTTCCACTGAATACAATTGACTACGGCATCTTTGATAAGATACACTACGTCAGTGAACATCATAAAGATTTTCATGGCATTGCCGGGCATCCCCACTTCATTATCCCGAACATTTTAGAAGACCTAAAACCCAATAGTAAGCCAACTAAAAAGATTGGTGGCATTATTGGCACGATTGACAAAAGCAAAAGAGTTAGTACTTGTATCAAGGAAGCTCTTGAAGATGGATGTGACAAGGTTCTTATCTACGGAATGGTTTCAGACCCGTGGTACTGGCAGGATAAAATAACCAAGATGATTGACGGAAGGAAAGTCCAGTATATGGGATTTGAGGATGACAAGCAAAAAATGTACGATTCAGTTACCGATGTCTACGCAGGCTTTGATGTTCGGGGAAATGTGGAAGGCGAGTGCAATCTCACTGAAACAAACTTCCACGGGCAGTCTTTCCGAAAGGAAGAATTGGACAAGAAGTCTATTGTCAAAAGATGGGTGAAGGAGTTGGGAGTATAATGGACAAAATATCTGTCATTATCCCATGCTACAATCATGGGAAGCATTTAAGGGAAGCGATTGAATCGCTGTATTCCAACTGGCTGACGATTGAGATGGATGTGATGGTTATTGATGATTGTAGTACTGACGATTCTTTTGAGGTTGCTCAAAAGCTTTCAAAGGAATTTGGATTCAAGACTCATCAGATGTCAAAGAACTCAAAGCCTGCAAAGGTTCGAAACACAGCAATCGGGATGATTGATGGAAACATTATTGTCTGCTTAGACGGTGATGATAAGTTACCCCCTCATTACCTTCAAGAGAATTACAACAACATTCTCATGTATCAAGTTGACGTTTCGTATAACAACTCCGTGATGTTCGGCTCAACGAACCGGGAGTTGAATTGGCCTGAGTTTAACATTGAGACGCTTAGAAGAACCCCTTTCATTCATTGTACTTCAATGTTTCGAAAGGAAGCATGGGAGAAGGTTGGAGGGTTTGATGAGTCAATGGTAGACGGCTGGGAAGATTATGATTTCTGGCTGAGAGTTGCCAATGCAGGATTTAAGTTCAAGAAATGTAATCAGACGTTTCTTTACTACCGACAAAGTGGTAATGAAAATAGAGATGTACAAGCCAAGGCGAAGCTTGATAAAATTCGTGCTTATATGAGAAACAAACACAAAGGGTTTTACTTGGGGTGAGTATGAAAGAGAATAAAATGAAAGTCGTTATTCCAGTGTACAACGCCGAAAAGTGGATTCAGAAATGTATCTGGTCTTTGTACAATCAGTCTTATCAGAACTGGGAAGCCGTTATTGTCAATGATGCGTCAACTGACAAGACGCTGGATGTTATTAAGGATTTCATGAAAGACATTCCAGCTGAAGAGGTTCACAAAAAGAAAAGGTTCCGTGTCCTTGACAGAACCATGAATGTAGGAGCCCTTGAAAATATCGACTATGGTACGGAGCTACTCTGTGACGATGATGAGGACGTAGTTGTGCTGTTGGACGGCGATGACTGGCTGGCGGCAAATGATGTCCTGACACATCTGAACGAACTGTATCAAGATGAAACTTGGCTAACCTACGGACAGTTTCAGTTCAATAGTAACGGAAACATTTCAAGTAACCGACAGATAACCGACACCCGAACGTATAGAACGAAGCAGTCATTTTGTTCCTCACATTTGCGAACATATAAGTATAAGATATGGAAACGCATAAAGAAGGACGACCTTAAGAATGGTGCCGGTAAGTATTATCCGATGGCATGGGATTTGTCCATCATGTACCCATTGATTGAGATGGCCGGACCAAAAAGAATCAAGTGTGCTGATAAGGTGATGTACATTTACAATAACCAGAATCCAATCAACGACCATAAGAAAAACTACAAGCTCCAAGTGAGCTTAGACTTTGAAATCAGAAAGAAGCCACAGTACGCAGAACTACCATGAAAGTTATTATCAACAGAAGCGGCGGTCCCTTAAAAATCCCAGAAATCAGAAAAGAGATTCCGTGGGATGGGAAGCAGTACATACTTAACGATATTCTGACTAACAAGTATCGCAAATACTTGGAGGTTGTCGATGTAGACAAACAAAAAGAGATTGAGGACTTGCAAGTTAAGGTCAGAGATTTGAAGGTTAATCTTGACAATACCATGATGGAAAACGACAAGCTCCAAGATTTCATTGGCAAGCTTCGTGACAATACAAAGATTCCTTGTTTGGACTTCTTGTATTCATTCCACTTCAACGAAAATATGGACGAGGCAGTTGAAAGACTGAGATGTTCCATTGAAAGCATACGGCACCAGAATGTTCGTGTCTGTGTTTGCAATACTTCCAAAAAGAGTATCAAAAGCAAGCTCCGTGGGCTGGGAAAGATTGCATATTTTCATAATCCTTTGGAGCTGAATGTTTACAACAAGCCCAAGACAATCAATCTAGGAGTTAAGAAACTTGTCAAGACAGACTACTTCTTTCTCTCAGACATTGATTTGTACTACCATCCGGACTTCGTTGCCAACATGGGAGTTGTTCTAAAGCTGACTGGGAATGTTCCTTACAGGATTGTTTTTCATAACAACAACATGGGACCCGGAGATTATCCTGAAAGTATTGAGGACTGTCACAATCTTTTCACAAACTCCAAAGATACCTCGAGGTCAATGAAGGGATTGGCACCGGGCAACGGATTAATTTACCGTCCTTCTTTTGAAGCCATTGAGGGGTTTGATGAAATGTATGTAGGGTACGGCCCAGAGGACGCGGACTTCAATTATAGAATCCGCAAGATATGTGAGTACATAGAAATAGATTTGGAAGGCTTCAACACGTATCATCTTTTCCATGCGAACCAAACTAGAGACTCACAAGAGTACGCTAACAATAGAATCAGATGTGACTACATGATGAAAATGGATAGAAAGAATAACTACAACATCATAAAGTCCGGGCAGATTGAACCGCCCAGAAAGCTAAAGTTTGTTATAGACGAGAACATTCGGGAAGTGGTAATATGATTATTCCAATGCTAAAAGGTGGAGTGGGAAACCAACTATTCCAAATTGCATGTGCATATGCTTATGCGAAAAAGCATGGCACAGACTTTGCCATTAACTATAGCCTGAGCTTTTGTCCTAATCAGGGATTTTCAGCACCCAAATACAAGGACACGCTTTTCAAGAACATATCTGTCACAACAGTACATCCTCATAAAATCATGAAGGAGAACGGGAACGCCTACCGAGAACTTCCATTTCTTGAAGGCGACTTCATTTTGGATGGGTTCTTTCAGTCTGAGAAGTTCTTTGCGGATTGTGTAGACGAGATTAAAGAACTGTTTGTGTTCCCTGAAAATGTCAAGAGCGCTGTAGACAAATTCATGAAGGTAAAACTAAGTACGCCATCCAATCATCCCATTGCCGGAGTTCATATTCGAAGGGGAGACTACAAAAAATTCAGTCACGAATATATTCTCAATGGTTCGGAATACTACTTAGCCGCCGCCAAGCATCTGCCGGGTTTTGTGTCAGTGGTTTGTACAGACGACTGGAGTTCAGTGAGTAAGGAAATGACATTTGCCAAAGCCGAGAAGTCACCATTCACAGACGAGGTTCACGACCTTTACCTTCTTTCCCAGTGTGATGCAGTTGTCATGTGTAACAGCAGTTTCTCATGGTGGGCGGCATTTCTTGGCAAAGATAAGAAGGTCATTGCTCCGAACAACTGGTTTGTCCACAAGTCCGCAGAGGACATGTATTGTAAGGATTGGATAAGAATATGATGGAAGTGAAAATAGTTGATAGGAACTTCGCTCACGCATATCTATTTGGCAACGGAGACTTGAAGATGTCTGCCAAAGAGATGCAGTGGTATAGGGGCAATGATGCGAGAGACATTTGCTTTTTTACAGACATGACTCTGGGAGAAGTGAATAACTTTCAACTTCCACGGAGCCGTATCAATGTGGCATGGCTTTTGGAACCACCTTCAGTTGCTTTACAAACGTACAATTGGATTAAGTCAAATTACGAGTTCTTTGACTACGTTTTGACTTACAACAAGGAGTTGCTTTCGATTTCACCTAAGTTCAAATGGTATCCACACGGCGGCTGTTGGATTTATCCTAAGGACTGGAAAGTCCATCGGAAGTCCAAAGACGTTTCCATGATTGCTTCCAACAAGAACTTTACAGCTGGACATCGTTTGAGACATGATGTGATGAATCGGCTCGGTAGTAACATAGACTTAGTATGTGGACGAGGGCATAAACCCTTTGAATACAAACTCGATGTTTTGAAAGATTATAGATACTCCATAGTCATAGAGAATGGCAGATACGAAACATACTTCACAGAGAAGCTTATAGACTGCTTCATGACCGGAACAGTTCCGATTTATTGGGGATGTTCGCTTAAGGGTTTGTTTGAGGAAGGCGGCATCTTGTACTTCGAAACAATAGATGAGCTACAAGAAATTCTGAGGAAAATCCGTGAGGGTGAGATTGATTATGACAAGATGCTTTGTTCGGTGTACTACAATGTCAAAGTCGCAGAACGATATGCAATAACTGAGAACTGGATTTACGAGAACTTCATAAAGAGGATAGTATGATTAAGCTAGTAATTTTCGACCTCGATGGTGTCCTAACCGAATCAAAAGACTTACACTTCAATGCTTTGAATAGAGCTTTGGAGGATTTCGGGTTCACCGCTATCACTTACAAAGAACACATCTCCAAGTATGATGGTAAGCCGACCGCAGTGAAGCTTGCGATAAAGGGAGTCGATGAAGAACTACACCTGAAGATTAATGAGCGCAAGCAGGAAATCACGGCGGACCTTTTGGATAAGAAGATTAAGAAGGACGAGAAGTTTATTGACTTGTTCAAACGGCTGAAGCAAGACGGATACATTATCAACGTGGCATCCAATTCTGTGATGTACACGATACAGTTGGTTCTTTTCAAGATGGGAGTTATGCGGTATGTCGACCACATCGTATCAAATCAAGATGTGGAATTTGGCAAACCTCATCCAGAGATGTACATGAAGTGTATGGTACATTCTAAGGTCGGCCCAAAGGACGCAATCATTATTGAGGATTCCTACGTGGGAAGGCAGGGTGCCTTCAACTCTGGGGCTCATCTGTGTGCAGTCCGAAATCCTGATGAAGTAACATACGAGTTCATTAAAAACAATATTGCAATCGCAAACGGTGAGAAACCGAAGTGGAAGGGGAACAATATGAATATACTTATTCCTATGGCTGGCGCTGGTAGTCGGTTCACAAAGGCGGGATTTACTTTCCCGAAGCCTTTGATTGAAGTAAACGGAAAGCCCATGATTCAGGTTGTCGTGGACAATATCAACATTGAAGGGAACTACATCTTCATTGTTCGCAAGGAACACTACGAGAAGTACAATCTGAATTACATGCTTGATATGATTGCGCCGGGCTGTAAGATTGTTCAGGTTGACCGTTTGACGGAAGGCGCGGCATGTACAACCCTTCTTGCCAAGGAATACATCGACAATGACGAACAGCTTTTGATTGCCAACTCAGACCAGTGGATTGACTGGGATAGCTCAGACTTCATGTATTCCGTTCAGGGAAACCATGTGGACGGCGGAGTTCTGACATTCCCGAATGCTCATCCGAAGTGGTCTTATGCCAAGGTTGACAAGAACGGCTTTGTGACTGACATTAAGGAGAAGAAGGTTATCTCCAACAAAGCAACTGTTGGTATCTATCATTGGAAACGAGGTTCGGATTATGTGAGGTTCGCTGAGCAAATGATAGAGAAGGATGTTCGTGTCAATGGTGAGTTCTATGTGGCTCCTGTCTACAATGAAGCTATTGCCGACGGAAAGAAGTTTAAGATTTATGATGTGAAGAAGATGATGGGACTGGGAACACCGGAAGACTTGGACATCTTTTTGAAGGAAAAGCTTGGATGAAAATTGTAGTAGTCGGGATGTTTCGAGCAGGCAGTACGGTTTTGTTCAACATGATTCGTTATATGCTCATTGAGGAATATGGGAAAGACGAAGTGTACTCATGTTATTATCCTAAGCGCAATCCGAAGAAAGAGAAAAAATATGTTGTGATGAAACAGCATGACTTTGATGCCGGCCTTCTTGAAGAATCCGATATGGTGTTTACTACAAGAAGGGACATCCGAGATGTCGTAGCATCACTCATTCGGAGAGATGGGCGACATCGGTGGAAGTCCATTCCGAAAGTTTGTCAGTGGGCCAAGGACTGTTACGACGGATGGAAAAAACATTCAACGTATGAGTTTGTTTACGAAAGATATAAAGCCAATCCCTTGAAAGTCATCAAAGAAGTCGGTGCCATATTGAACATTGACTGTAAGGCTAGGAAGATTCAAGAAAAGTTGGAGGCCCTTAAAAAGCCACGACAACCAAGGGAAACTCTGATAATGTCAGCCAAACACGTTACAGATGGCTCAGTCCATTCATTTGCAAAGACATTGGACGAAAAGGAAATTAAAATTATAGAGGAAATGGCAAATGATTTACTGTATAGGAAACAGCCATGTTAATACTTTTTCAAACTCCAAACCGTTATGCTTCAGCTTTCATAACAAGCATTTTGTTGGCCACAGTATAGGACCAATAATCGCTTATAACTTTAGGAAGAATCATCTTTCTAAAGTGCTGAACTATTTGAAGTCCACGAGTATCCAAAAGAAAAATGACTTCGTGACATTGGTTGTTGGGGAAGTTGACTGTAGACTTCATTTACCAAGGCAGGCAGATTTACAGAAAAGAAAGGACAAAGATATGGCTGAAGAATGTACTCAAAGATTGATGGAATGTTATGATGAGTTAAGAGATAAAGGATTCAGAGTACTTGTTTGTGGCACGCATCCTACCACAACTTATACTGAAAAAGATATTGACAATGTAGTAGTCGGCCCGATATACGGAGATGTTGAGAGAAGAAATCAGATATGTTTGTACTGGAATGAGTCATTGAAAACCATGAGTGAAGAGCGGAATATCCCCTTCATTTCTATCTATAAATATCTTGTCGATGCAAACAACATTACTAAGATGGAATTCTATCAGGACTATTGCCATCTTAAAAGCGATAGAGTTTTTGAATTTATCCTGAGGGAACTGGAATCATTATGAAATTGAGCTTCGATGATGTTAGAAACACGCAACAGGGCGCACCAGCTTTGATAGTCGCCCACGGGCCAAGTTCAAATGAATATTTGGACAAAATCGCTTACTACAAGAATCTGGGGTTTGTCATTGTAGGAACCAATGACTGGTTCCTTTTTCACGATGAAGAACCTCATTATTCGGTAATGGCTAATAGTGTCTTTACAATTCAGACGAAACATGTTATCTTTAATAGATACAATACTAAGTTGGTGTATGCTGATTCAGTCGATGCGACTCCTAAGGAAATGGCAGAACAGGTTTTGAAAGTTGATTACCTTCCTTACGACCAACGCCACTTCATGGGAATGCCGTGTGGATGCGGAGCCTGCTGTTCAAGGATAGACGGTTCAAGGCTTACGATTCAGGAAGAACTCCAAAAGTACTGTAACGCGGACAAGCATTATGGAACGGGTGACACAGTTGCCCTCCATCAGATTGCTTTTGCAATCCTGTTAGGATGCAATCCGATTTACTTTGTGGGAGTTGACTTGGACTACCGACTTGGCTTTGCAAGAAACACAGGAAACAAGACTTCAAAATCAGTTCACATTGGAGCTATAAACGATTATCGAGATAACATCCTAAAGGATATGCAGACAATTAAAGAAATGGTTACTCCTTTGGGAGTGAAGATTGTAAACCTGAATAAAGCATCCACATGGGATGTGTTTGAAATTGGAGAGATTGATGAAGGTTTTCAGCCTAACGCCAGCTAGAGGCGGCTCAAAAAGAATTCCCAACAAAGCTGTGGTTGACCTCTGTGGACGACCGCTTATTGAATGGACTCTGAGAGATTCAATACAGTCCAACCGGATTGACAAATCATATGTCAGCACGGATTCACAACTCATAAAGGACGAAATTCGGCAATTGCCCGTCGAAGTTGTGGATAGGCCTTCAGAGTTTGCTGGGGATAAATCTAGCTCTGAGTCGGTGGTAAAACATTGGCTGAGCACGCTGGACGAGAAGCCCGATATTATTGTGATGCTTCAGTGTACCGGACCATTCAGGCAGAGAGAAACTCTTGATAATGCCATTCAGAAACTGATAGATGAAAAGGCTGACAGTCTTTTTTTTGGCTCAGATTTGGGAAGGTGGATTTGGTCAACAAGCAATGTTCCTCTAAATTACGACTACCGCAACCGAATAATGACTCAAGACAAAGAATGGGAGCTTGTGGAAGGCAGCGATTACATTTTCACACGAAAGCTCTTTGAGGAAACTGGTTTTAGGCTTGGTGGAAAAATTGTTCATTACAAGATAGAAAAGCTGGAGAGTATAGATATAGACGACAAAGACGATTTGATAATCGCTCGTGGAGTGGCTCAAACAAAGGGGTATATGTATGATTAATCCTTGGAGAGAAGTGTACGACTTGCCACAATCAGTTGACCCTTGGAAGAACGGCGTTCCTGATTTTGCATTGTATTTGGACGTCGAGCCTACGAACTTCTGTAATTTTAAGTGCGAGTTCTGTGTAGGACAGCAACAGGGTAAAAGGAAAAGAGGCCACATGAGCCTCGATATGTTTGCTGAGATTTGTCGGCAGGCAGAGAAGTACGGATGTCGCGGAATTAGGTTTCTCCGGTGGGGAGAACCACTCCTCAACAAAGACTTTTTTGAGATGATTCGAATGGCTAAAAACCACGGACTGTTGACACACGTTACTACCAATGGAATATTACTAAAGGATGCAGAGCAGTTCATTGAAACGGGAATAGATAGCGTAATCATCTCGCTACAAGGACTAAACGCTGAAGAATACAAGAGGCTTCGTAAGGGAAATTATGATGTCCTTGTATCTCGAATTGTGAACCTGAAATGTACCAGAGATGAACTAGGTGCCAACAATCCTTTCATTTCTCTTTCAACAACGGTAACTGATGAAACCCAAGAAGAAGTTGATGCCTTCAAAAAGAAGTGGGAAGGGATTGTAGATTACGTTGGTGTGGGATATACTTGGTTCAAACGCTTAGAAGATAAGAGTGGAGTTCAAGACTATCTCTCACGGGCAAAGAAGCTTCCACATCTTTTCAAATGTCAAGAAGTCATGGTGAAGCTCAGCATAGACTGGGACGGCACAGTCTCACCATGTTGCTTGGACTATGACCAACAGCTTGCCGTTGGCAACATTCAAAATGATGATTTGATGGAGCTTTGGAACTCTGAGGATGTAAAAGCTATTCGAACATTGCTCTCTCACAAAAGACAGGACATGTTTACTCTTTGTCAAACATGTGAATTGAACTACAACTTCCGAGGGAAAGATGAGTAACTACACTGATTTGATTTATCCGGATGAAGTCAATCTTTATCCGGCGAAGTTGTGCAAGTACATTCATCAAAGATTCTTTGCGGCTGGTGGTAGGATGCTTGACATCGGATGTAGTAAGGGAACCCACCTGAAGGAATTTGAAAGACTGGGGCTAGACACATTTGGGGTTGACCTTCGTAAAGACATGGATAGCGATAAGGTATTCGCCTGCAATTTGGAAAATGACCCACTGCCATTTGATGACTTCAAATTTGACTTCGTTTGGTCAAAGTCTGTCGTGGAACACATTACGAATGCTGATAATCTTTTGGATGAAATCTATCGAGTGCTAAAGCCTCGTGGTGTTTGTGTTATTATGACACCGGACTGGGAAAGCCAGATGTCTCACTTCTGGGATGATTACACACATGTAAAGGCTTGGACAGTCAAAAGTCTACCGAATGCTTTACGAATGCGAGGCATGGATGCCCGATGTGAAAAGTTCTATCAACTACCTTTCGTATGGAAACATCCGTGGCTGAAGATTATTCCTAAGGTGGTTTCAGTTTGTCCTCAGTCTTGGAAGTGGAAAGATGATTCAATGTCGAATGGAAATGACAGGAAGCTCATCAGATTTTCTAAGGAACAAATGCTTTTAGCTTGGGGTGTGAAATGATAATCAGGGTTGACATAGACGAAACTATATGTGAGAAGGTTGACAATGCCCGGTATCAAGATGCTACGCCGATACCCGAAAACATCGCCAAGATAAACCAACTATATAATGATGGACACACCATCATCTACTGGACGTCAAGAGGAATGACTACAGGGTTGGATTGGTCTGCTGTTACGCAAAGACAGCTCGTAGAGTGGGGTTGCAAGTTCAACAAGCTGGAAATGGGTAAGCCTTTCTATGACATGTTGATTTGTGACAAGAGTAAAAGGATTGAAGAAATATGAGAAATGCTATCTTGCTCTCATATCCTCGCTGTGGAAATAGCTGGCTGAGATTTTGTGTGGAGTTCCTAAGTCAAAGGAAAACAACTCCGAACAGTCCTAATGCTCAGAAGTTTAGGGAATCAGTTGGTTTGGAGTTTGATACTGAGAAGTTTTTGATGTTCAAGTATCATGGCTGGCGAGATGTGAAGGAGGATTTATCGGACAGCATCATTCTTCTTTTGAGGAACTACAAGGAATGTATTCCGAGACATTGTAGGCGTATCGAAGATGATGCTACATCTCATGGGGAAACACACCCACTCAAGTTCAGTTACATTGACAACCTTTTGTACTTTGAGAGGTCGTCATTCAAGAATAAGCATGTTGTCTATTATGAGGATTTGATTGTACAACCGATGGTTGTTTTGAGGGACCTACTGAACTTTTTGGATGTTGATGATGGCCGATTGCTGGAGTTCTTTGAGAGGTACGATGAAATAAAGGACAAGTCTATTGAAGCTTATAGTGAATCTCAAACTCAGGGCAAGGAAGTATTAGTCCACTCCAAGAAGTTCTCACGGGAAGAAATATTGAAGTTTGATGAATTGGTTAAAGCCCAAAGCCCAGAGTGCTATGAAAAATACTTAATCAGATATTATGGGGTTTGAAAATGCAAATTGTAAAGAAGGTATGGGGCGAGGAACGATGGTTAGCCAATGCTGACTTTTGTTGTAAGGAGCTTATCCTTGAGAGAGGATTTAGGTGTAGTCTGCACTACCACAAAAAGAAAGATGAACTGTTCTATGTTTTGGAAGGACAAGTTTTGCTTGAGATAAACGGAGAAGAGCATGTCTTAAGTCCCGGTGCTTGGTACAGAGTTTACCCTAACGACATCCACCGATTTAACGGATGGGCTCGCTCCTTAATACTTGAAAGCTCAACACATCACGAAGATGAAGATTCATATAGGATTGAACCTAGTGGGAGGATGTATGAACACTAAGCTTGTAGCCGAAATCGGCATCAACCATAATGGCGATATGGAAATCGTCAAGAAGCTTATTGACAATGCCGTTGAAGGCGGATGTCAGTATGTGAAGTTCCAGAAGAGGACTGTTGAGGATGTTTACACACCGGAAGAACTTGACAAATACCGCGAGTCTCCGTGGGGAACAACCAACCGTCAGCAGAAGATGGGATTGGAGTTTGGCAAAGATGAGTATGACGAAATAGACGCATATTGCAAAGAGAAGGGGATTGAATGGTTCGCCTCTCCGTGGGATGCCAAATCCGTTGACTTTCTCATGGAATACAACCCTCCTTACATCAAAGTTGCTTCGGCAATGGTAACAAACAAACCAATGCTGGAAAAGATTAAGGAAGCAGTTGACGGAACTGATACTAGAGTTATTGTAGCTGTTGGTATGACAACCGAAGATGAATTGGAAGCTTACTTGGACATCCTTGGTGAATACACGGACTATATTCTTTCATGTACTTCAAGTTATCCTACACCAGTTGAGGATATGAATATGAATCGTATTAAAACGCTTCAGGATAAGTATGGTCCGTTGTATAACATTGGATTCTCAAACCATTCACAGGGAATCACTTTCATGCTCATGGCATACTGCCTTGGCGCTAAAATGATTGAGTACCACATCACACTTGACAGAACAATGTACGGAAGCGACCAAGCAGCATCCATTGAGACTCCCGGTGTTAGGAGAATCAGAAAGTATCTTGAATCATTTGATAAGGCTTGGGGCAATGGGGCGCTTGGATGTCAGCCTAGTGAAGTTCCTATCAAGGAGAAGTTGAGAAAATGAGAGAGCTGATAATTTTTATGGCCTCCCGAGGCCCAAACATTTTGACTTCAAGGACAACCGAAGCTATTGATTCAATCATGAACAACATTGGGATTGAGGACTACGCCTTCTACTTTGTCTTTGACAATGAAGATTACATGAACCACTTCGTTTCCTATGTTCCACCTGAACACATTGAGAAAGCTGTTATGTCTCAAGGAACGACATGGGCTCAAATCTTTAACCAGTTCTTTGACGAATACTGCATGACGGATAAGTCACGATACATTCTTGTATCACACGATGATGTCATTGCCATGACGAAGAACTTCTATCCAATGACGATGGAAGAAATTTCAGGTTATGAGGACCAAATCGGATGGATAACATACTCAAGCATAGGCTACTTCCATCAGGACAAACGAACCTCAAACTCTGTGAGAGCTGGATTCTTTAAGGACAGAGGAAAGTTCCCTAGCATTTTTGAGTTCCATTCCGACATCTTGGACTATCCTACAAGAGCAGTTAGGACGTTCGGACCGTTCACTCACTTCAATTTGGTAAAGACAAGTGCTTTGAAAGAGATTGGTAAGTGTGAGGACTGGACAGTTGGTGGAGTTCTGACAGACGAGGATTGGTCGCTTGAGTCCTTGATAAAGGGATACTACAATGTGTGGGTGCCGACAGTCCATTACTTCCATCCCAACAAACCAACCAGACGCATTTATGATACTTTGTCGGATGCTCCACAAGCCCACGAGGGCTTCAGAAATAAGTGGGGATTCGATACACCAATACCATATCAGGAAGCTGACAAGTTGATTGAGAAGTATCCGCACTTGGCAGACTATGCTCACAAGAACTCATACGATTGGATGTACTTAAAATGAACGAAGCAAGAATAGAAGATTTTACGCGTGGGTGGTTTGTAGGCGACTTTGACCCCACACTATATAAGACAGGTGATGTTGAAGTTGCCTATAAAACTTACAAAGCTGGTGACAAAGAAGCCAAACACTATCACAAGATAGCAACCGAGATTTCCATTGTGACTAAGGGAGTCGTCCTGATGAACGGTAAGGAATACCGTAAGGGCGACATCATTGTTATGGAACCTTACGATGTGGCAGACTTTAGTGTAGTTGAAGATGCTGAGAACATTGTTGTCAAGATTCCCGGTGCTACCAATGACAAGTACGAGGTCGAAGAATGATTTATATTGCTCACAGGGGAAACATAGACGGCCGGATGCCAGAGGCTGAGAACCATCCAAATCATATAAAGTACGCTTTATTTGAAGGATATGATGTGGAGATTGACTTCTGGTTAGTCGATGGTAAGATAGTGCTTGGACATGATGAACCCCAGCATGAAGTTGATAAAAGGTTCCTAATCCATCCGAACATATGGATTCATGCTAAGAACCCCGAAGCATTTGAAATGATTGTTGGAAACCAACTCAAAGGGTTTTGGCACACGCAAGAGGACTATGCGCTCACAACGGATGGACATATCTGGGTTTACCCCGGCAACCAACTACTTAAAGATTCAATAGCTGTGCTGCCTGAAACAGTCACGAACTATGGGGTGAGTGACTTGCAACAGTGTTTTGCCATTTGTTCCGATGAAGTCAAGAAGTTCAAGGGGTTGCTCCAATGAACTTTACATTCGGCATCATCACAAACAAAGGAACTGAGAAGCGAATCAATACAATCATAGATTCTATTGAAACTCAGAAGATTCCTGAGTACGAAGTCTTGATTGTCGGTTCCGCCAAGATTGAAAGGGAACACACCAGAGTCATTCCTTTTGATGAGTCTAAGAAGCGTGCATGGATTACCAAGAAGAAGAACATGCTAACTCAAGAAGCTTCATTTGAGAACGTAGTTTACTTGCACGACTATATCAAGTTTGAGGAAGGATGGTACGATGGTTTCCTTCAGTTCGGAAATGATTTCAAGGTATGCATGAACGTCATTCAAAACAAAGACGGCTACCGATACCGGGACTGGAGTTTGTGGGCTGAAGATTCTCCGAAGATTGGTTTCAAGAAGGGTGAGTGTATTCTTCCTTACTGGGTAAGACACTTGACAAAGTATATGTATATCTCAGGAGCTTACTGGGTTGCTAAGAAAGATGTCATGGAAGAGTTTCCTTTGGATGAAAAATTGACCTGGGGAGCTGGTGAGGATGTTGAGTGGTCCAAACGAATCCGAGAGAAGTATGATTTCTCAATGAATGATAAGTCCAAAGTAAAACTCATGAAACAGAAAGCTGTTATTCTAAGAGCCATAAGTGATAAAAGATACAATGAGGTAATGAACATTGAGAGAGATGGAGAGAAGGAGACTTGACTTCCACATCCCTGAAAGTGGTTTGATACTGGACATGGGAGGGTTTTGTGGGCAGTGGACTCAAACGGCATTCAATCACTTTGGGTGTCGTGTTTATGTTATGGAGCCCATTAAGGAGTTCTATGAGAAAATCGTCCAGCGATTCCAAGGGAACGACAAGATTGTTCCTTTGAACTTCGGATTGGCAGGGGAGAATACTTCAACCACCATTTATAAGAGTTTGGATGGCTCAAGCATCTTTACAAAGAATGGTCCCTCAGAAGTCATTGAGTTGAGAAACGCCAGTGAGTTCATGGAGGAAATGGAGATAAGCTCAGTAGATTTGGCAAATGTCAACGTGGAGGGTTCGGAGTATGACATTCTCCCAAACCTGATGGAGTCGGGGAAGATTGAAGTTTTCAAGAACATTCAGATACAGTTCCACAAAAACCGAGAAGGTTATGTGGAGAAGCGAAAAGCAATACAGGAATCATTAAGTCAGACGCACACACAGATTTGGAACTACGAAATGGCTTGGGAGTGTTGGAGGAGAAATGTCTAAGATATTGATTACGGGTGCTAAAGGGCTTGTCGGTTCAGCCATTCCAATAAGCATGGATAATGTTTTGCTTGTTCCTAAAAGGTCGGATATGGATTTGATGAATGAGCAAGATACTTGGTCATACATTTCATATCACAAGCCGGACTCTGTTATTCATTGTGCCGCTAAGGTTGGTGGGCTTGCAGGGAATATGAATCATATGGGAGAGTTCTTTTATGAGAACATGCTAATGACAACTCAGCTCATAGAACTTTGTCGGCAGGCAGGAGTCAAGAAGGTTCTGTCCTTTCTGTCAACCTGTATCTTTCCGGACAAAGCTGAATATCCATTGACTGAGGACCAAATACTTCTTGGGCCTCCGCATGAATCCAACTACGGTTACGCATATGCCAAACGCATGACGTACATCCAGAGTTGTGCCTATCGTCAACAATATGGAATGAATTGTATCTGTGTTGTGCCGACAAACATCTACGGCCCCAGAGACAACTATGATTTGGATAATGGACATGTGCTACCATCTCTCATACACAAATGCTACTTAGCTAAGCAGAACAAGACTGAGTTTGTGGTGTGGGGAAGTGGTGCGCCTTTAAGGGAGTTCATTTTCTCTGAGGATATTGGTAAGTTAGTATTGAAACTATTGGAGGATTACAATGAGGAAGAACCTATCATCCTTACAACGGGTGATGAAATTCCTATCGGGGTGGTTGCTGGACTTGTGGCAAAGGCAATGGGCTACAAAGGCAAAATCAAATTTGATACGAGCAAGCCAGATGGACAATTCCGCAAGCCGTCATCAAATGCTAAGCTCATGGCTTTATATCCTGATTTCAAGTTCACACCAATAGAGATTGGTATTCAGCGCGCAGTTGATTGGTTTTGCCACAATTATCCAAACGTGAGGGGAGCATGAGCCAGTATATTCCTCAGGATAAGTACGACTACATTTTAACGCACATGCCTATTGCTTGTGTGGATGTTTGCATTGTGTCAGAGAAGGGCATCCTTCTTGTCAAAAGAAACACTGAGCCTGCGAAAGGAACTTGGTGGGTGCCCGGCGGAAGAGTTCACAAAGGAGAAACGTTGAGGGACTGTGCATATCGTAAGTGTTTGGAAGAAGTCAACTTACACTGTTCCATTGGACCGATAGTTCATACTGATGAAACGGTATTTGATACAGGGCCATCGGGCATCCCGATTCATTCAATCAATGTATGCTTTTTAGCAATCCCTCATACTGCTGATGTCAAGTTAGATGACTACAGTGATAGTCATGCATGGGTACCTCATATAGCTGACAATTTCCATCCGTACGTTCGGAAGTGTTTTGAAGGTTGCGGATTCAAATAAGTCTTGACAACTATAAATAATTATAGTATATTGTCTTAACCACAGTGGGGCTGTACTTGGCTTTCGACTGGGTATGTTTGTTGGATGACTGCACGCCGAGGTTGGTCAGTTGGCCTCGTAAAAAGCTGACTAAATTATAAGCGCAGAAGATTACGCTTACGCACAGGCTGCTTAATCAGTCTGCCTGAAACCCTCAAATGCCATCGGTGAGGCGAGTAAGGACCAATTTAGATGGTGTAGGGAACCTGAGGCATCATAAGGGGACCGAAGTAAATGATGCAACATATCGCCAGTATGTACTCGTTTACTGGACTTACTGGCGATTATTTGACAGTAAACTAAGCGTGTGAATGAAGTCCCAACGGGTGTACGCAACACGGCGGTTCGATTCCGCCCAGCTCCACCAAGTTTACACTGAGAGGAATTGTTGTTCAAATACGAGCTTGGCTTCGGCCATTGTATCAGTGTACTTCCCATTGCGTGGAGTAACTGATTTATATGATGTTGAAAGAAGATTAGCCCTCTTCGCTTTTGAATCACTTATAAGGGACTCCTTAATTAGATGTGAGGTAGATATAACCCATATCTAAAGTATTTATAAATAATTTTGGAGAAAGGAATGAAATTTGAAGAGTACTACCTAAAAGAAGAAGATATGCCACAGTACCAGCTGTTTTGCGACATGGACGGTGTTCTCACAGACTGGGAACAAGCTTTCCTGAATCTAGGTGTAACCAAGTTGACAGGAGAGAAGTTCGAAGAAAAGAACGGCAAAGCAGCTCTTTGGGCTGTCATTACCAAACACGGCAAGCTAGACTTCTGGGAAAACATGCCGTGGACAGAAGATGGTAAGAAACTGTGGAACTATATCAAGAAGCACAAACCTACCATACTAACGACCCCCGCGAGAAATAAATACAGTAGGGATGGCAAGAAGCTTTGGATTGCCAGAGAACTTGGCAAAGATGTTGAGTACATCTTTGAGAAGGATAAGTTCAAGCACGCCAATCCACAAGCCATTCTTATTGATGATTTTGATACGAAGATAAATGACTGGGTGAACCATGACGGTGTTGGCATCCTTCATGTGACTGCCGATGACACAATCAAGCAGTTAAAGGAGTTTGGATTCTAATGAAGGGAACCGACCCAGTACACCGAAATAACGCCTTCACCGAGTATTACTTTACTGATGATGATACTACGGGTACAAAGAAGGAAAAGACCTTCATCGGTCGTAAACACGAAGATTTGGGCTGGGATGTTTCCCATAAGCTCAATAAAGAAATAAAGAAGGAATATGGAATAGAGGAGCGACCATGAAGTTCGAAGAACACTATAACGCCATAGACTTAGATAAGCTCATAACCGAAGATGATGTTGATGAATTAACTCCTGAGAAAAAGTCTTTCCTTGAGCTAGGAATGGAGATTGCCAAGAAACTTGGTATCACCTTCAATGGCGTATGGGATGCCGAAGGACTTCCGGGAATGGAGGACTTGTTAGTTTTCACAGACCCGAAATCCCACGGCACATTTACAGCCAAGAGCGAGCCTGAAGCACGTAAGAAGTTTAAGGATATGATAACAAGCTTCGCATCGGCAGCGGCTTAAGGAGTTGTGATGAAATTCGAAGAGTATTATTTTATGGAAGATAAAGATGTTAAGGAAGGTCTTTTGTCGGCCTTCTTAAAACCAAGACGAGACAAACAACCAGCTAACCCTTCACTGTGGCAAACACTTATGCAGAGAGCCAAAAAGCAATTTGGTAAGCGCGACAGTGATACAAAGTTCAACTGGGTATACAGAGAATATATGAAGCAGGGAGGGAAGTTCGCGTGATAAGCTTCGATGAACATTACTATGACGAAATTGTAGTTGATATTCCACTTAACTTTGACCTAATGCGTTTTAACGAGGAAGGACAAATAGAGATGGACATTGAGGAAAAATACGTTCCTGAACTCATCAAGTGTGGATTCTTGAAGAAGTCTGTCAAGGAAGCTACACTAGGTAAAATGAAGAAAGGAATCGTCAAGGTTACGGACCCGGAGACTGGGAAGGAAACAGACTTCGAGGCGTCCGTAGGTAATGCTAAAATCGGAGGCGAGACAATCGTTATCAATATGTCAACGGCTAAGCAGTGCATGTCAGCTATTATTGGTACGTGTGTCTTGGGCGCTCAGGGAAAATGTTATTCCCTGAAGGACTTCCAAAGATTCCCTAAGAAAAAGGAAAGAGATATAAGACAACAGAAACAATGGGCTTGTCTGACACCTGAGGCTATTGCTGAAGGTCTGAATAAGGTTGCCAAGCAATTTGGCAATGTGCAGTTCGTCCGAGTCAATGACGCTGGTGAAATCAGAAATTTACCTACCGACCCTGCAAAGCTAGCTAATGTTCCTGACAAACTGAAAGCCGATTTGGCGGATGTTGATGATGTGAGTAAGCTAAAAAAGATTGGAGAGGAACTGAAGAAACTTGGTTCCAATTTAATCCTTTACACATACACACATCGAAGTGACTTGGACATTGGAGACCTTGGCTCGAATGTTTGTGTCAACGGTTCTGGGTACATGCTTGACAATGCCTACATACCACTCGAACTGGATGAGTACATTGACACAATGGACTTGGTGAAGAAAGGTGAACTAAAGGAATTCAATGGAGTCCCAGTCACCAAAGCCGTGTCATGTTCGGGCGATTGTCGAACTTGTCAGTTTTGTAAAACAAAAGATGGAAAGCACATATTCTTGGCAATACATGGAGCAGGCACAAAACTATATGTAGCCTTAAAAAGAATTACGAATGCGGTTGCTAAGCATCCTAACTTTGGTAAAATCCTTATGGATGACTCGAAGTCGGTCGAGGAACGAGCCAAGGCAATGTATAAGCTTCTGACTCCCGAGGACAAGAAGATAATAGATTATGTCAAGCCAAAGCCTGTTGATAGATATAAGTTCTTTGAACTTATCATTAAGAATAAGGAAAACGCAAACAGGTTGGTGGATGCCATCATACAGTATGTTTCGGCAGAGGGTGGAGAAAAAACAGTCCTGATTTCAAATAAGATGTCGGATGAGGGACTTGCCAAGAGTGTTGACTCTTTGATGGGATACTTCAAAGACGAAATGGAAAGAGCTAATAAAATGGGGCAAAAGACAGCGGCAGAGAAGAAATGGCCTGACCTTATCAAGACGGTTCAGAAAGCTATTGATGACGCCAAGGCTGGTAAAAAACCGAAACCAAGTGTCGCGGCAGGAAAACAATTTGCAGGATTACTCAAGAGGACGAAGTAATGGATTTCTTGGAACACTACATTCTGACAGAAGAACCGGGACCACAGTCCGACACTAGTGACTGGCGACAGCGCATGGTGTGGCACAGGACTAAAACAGGACAGAGGAACAAAGTGAAAGTTAAAAGTCTACCACCAGAAGAACAATGGAAGTACGCTCCATTGGAAGTGAAGCTCAAAAGGAAGAAGCAGGGTAGAGAGTTTGTCAAGGAACCGAAGGGACCTCAGGAAGAAAAGAGAGTCTTTACGGTTTACTTTTCCGCTGACCGAAAGGGTGGAGTGGATGAGTTCGAAGAAGGCAAGCTTGTTGTTGCTACCGATGATTCGGCAAAGGCAATCGACATTGAGAAGGCTGGACACAAAGTTGGTGTGGCTCATGCCGTACCACTTGAAGCTTTCAAGAAGTTCTATTCGTATGAGACAGGCGAATGGAAACCTTTCCCGAAAGACTTGGATGATGAAAAGAAGTACGAACTCATTTCGTTTACCGACAATGATTTGTACTTAGTTGATATGTTCACGTACAAGGATTCTATTGAAACTGGTTTGTCTGATGAAGCAGAGGAGACTGAAGATGAAGAATAGTTTTGATAGACACTACCTTAAGGAATCAACTGATACCTTATATGTGGATGATGTCAAGGAGATGTTACGAGACATGCACTTCGCTCACGTCATTGATGCAGGCGAAGCAACCTACTTCCTGAATCAAGTCAGAGACTTTATTATAGCACAGGAAAAAGAACTCAAAAAGAAGTTCCCGAAGATTGACCCCGGGGACATGAAACATATACTTTCACAAAGTTTTAAGGATGGGTTATGGTAATGGACAAACAATATAACAAGTACTTAGAAGAAAGACTGAAGGGCGTTTTTCCTGTTCGTGTAGGAGTCGCGCCTCCGGTAGATACAGAAATGTATGAAGCGCCATTTTTGGAAAAGGAGTTTGATAAGATTCTTAGGACTTCTGACAAGAATGTTCGTGCCTCAGCTGTACGTGGTGGAATCGACCAGAAGGGCGACATCTATGCTTGGAGATTTGACATTCCAATTAGAAGCATGATAGATGCTCACGATGTTAAGTTCGACTATGAAATTGAAGCTATAAGACAGGGAAGCAAATGGAACCTTTTAGTCAAGCCAGTTACAATGAAAGGAAGTATTGACGAAGAAGATATTCCTAACATTGACGAAAAGATTGGAATTCTGGCTAACAGATTTCCGGGAGAGGTTCCGGTAAACTACATGCTGTCAATGGACATCGGTGGTAGAAACACTGAAGAAAGGAAAGTACCTCTGTGAGATTTGAAGAGCACTATGATGAACAACCAATCCTGTTGATGACGATTGGAATACCGGGCTCAGGTAAGAGCACATGGATTAATCAGCAAAAAGGATTCACGGTTGTTTCTCCTGATGAAATTAGAAGGAAACTAACTGGTGACATCAGCAATCAGGCTTCCAATCAGGATGTTTTCAGGAGAGTTGAGAACTTTGTCAGAAGCTATTTACAGCGCGGTAAGAACGTCATACTAGACGCAACGAATGTTAATACGGAATTGAGAAGGCAGTTCATTGACAAGATGCCAAAAGAAATTAAACTTCAGGCAAAGATTTTTGAGGTTGACCCTGAAGAGGCCAAGAGAAGAATTCGTAAGGATGTAGAGTCAGGTCGAGAAAGGGCAAACGTACCAGACGATGTGATTGACAGAATGCAAACGGACTTCGAAAAAACATTGTCCGTGCTGGAAGATGAAGGATTTGAAATAGTCCAATAGAAGTAAGGAAGAACTATGAGATTTGATTATTTCTACGAGAATGAGGACTTGTGGCAGAAGCAGGATGACATTCTGTATCATGCCACATGGACAAAGACTGTTCCTAAAATAGAGAAGAACGGCATTGTTCCTCAGAAGAAACCCAGTTCCACCGGTCCATTTGGACAGGATATACGTCAGCACAAAGATGCTATCTATGCTTTTAACACCAAGCGAGATGCTATTGCATGGGCTTTTGAGATAGAGTGGAGCACCAAAGAGCCAGCTTCTATTGTCACATTCAAGCGAGGCGATAGAGACTGGCAGAAGGATTCTCATTGGCAATCAGTAACCGGCTCAGGTGACTGGTTGTATTGTCAGTGTGAAGTTCCACCAGAAGATATTATTTCAGTTGAACCAATGACACCTGAACTAGCTAAGGCAATCGCAGGGAAGTTCTAATGAGATTCGATGAATACTATTTAACCGAATCAGTTATAGACAATCCAAGTTTTAAATCTTGGTTTGCAGGAAGTAAGGTTGTTGACGAACAAGGCAATCCTAAAGTCACTTATCATGGAACAATGGGAGATTTTGATAAGTTTGATTATAAGCATCTTGGTTCTCAAGGAAGAGCTAAAGGAGCTGGTTTTTACTTTACGGATATAGAAGGACTGGCAAAAGGGTATGCTCAAACAAGAGATAAACAAGGAAAGGTCTTGAAAGCATATCTTAGAATTAGGAAACCTTTAGATGTTGACGCTTCAAATTTTGATAGAAGTGCAATTGAAAAGATTGTTAAAAAAATTGCTGATGCTGAAAGTAAAGAAAATGGAATGGAAATTGAAGATGGGTTTCTTTCTAATTGGGGAGATGCTAGACACGAAGGACTTGATAATGTGATTGATAGTGCAGTGGAAGCATATTCAAACGAAGATAAAGCAATTGATTTTCAAGGTTCTTTAATTGGGGAAAATATCAATCCAAGAATAGTCAACAATGCTATCTATGATGTAACTGGTTATGATGGAATCATTGAAAGTGGAACTGATGGTGGTAAACCATTCAACATTTATATTCCATTTTTCCCTAATCAGATTAAGGCAGTAGACAATAAAACTTTTAATCTTCAATCGGATAATATTTACAAATGAGATTCGATGAATTCTACGATGAACCGATAAAGTGCTTCAAAGGAGTCTGCGATAGAGTCCGTCAGAAAGAAGGCGGAGAAGAGTTTTGGCAGAAGATGATGAAGCACAAAAAGGAAATATCTGAGGAAGAATTTTTGAAAAGCGTCAACCCGGAACATATATTAGACCCCGGTGAAACATGGGAAGAATACAAGTCAGGCCACACTGACATTAAGTTTTACAAGTCAATAGACAATACATACTTTTTCCAGACAGCTGGATTTGAATTCATTTGGAAGGATGAACAATGAGATTTGATGACTTCTACGAGTTCGCAGTTTACATGAATGAAGCCAACCAGATTCAAGGTTGGCAAGATTACGTGAACAGGTTGCCACTCCTGAAAAAGGGTGTGGAGATTATCACTCGCCTTGAAAAGGAGGGTGGTCCTGATGCACGTGCTTACATCGTTGGTGGAGCTATCAGAGACATCATCACAGGCGAAAAAGAGCCTGATGACATAGACATTGCTACCAATGTTCCAATGGAAAAGATTGAGGAAATCTTTGGTAAGGCACACGATATTGGAAAGAATAAGGAGTTCGGAATCGTCATTGTCACTTTAGATGGTGATGATTTTGAGGTCGCTCAGTTCCGTCAAGACTCATATCAAAAACCAAAATATGTGAGAAAAATTATTGAAAAATAACTTAAATTTATATAAATACTTTGAAAGGATTTATTTAGATGGGGGTTATTTTATGATAATTTATTTAGCAAAGAATAAAATTAATAAAAAAGTTTATGTTGGGCAAACAATTCAAAAACTTGAAAGAAGAATTGCCCAGCATAAACATTTGTCAAAAAAGAATAAGTCAAACTCTTATTTTCATAATGCTTTGAAGAATTATGGATTTGAGAATTTTGACTGGTTTATTTTAAAACAATGTGAATGCCAAGAATATTTGAATAAAAGTGAAAAAGAATTTATTAGTTATTTTAAAAGTAACTTAAAAGAAAATGGTTATAATTTAACTGATGGAGGAGAACATCCTATTTTTAATGAAGAAACAAAAAGAAAGATGTCAATATCAGCTAAGAAAAGATGTACAGATGTACATATTGAAAGATTTGTTAAAAATATGAAGTCTGTTAAATTTCGTAAAAGGAAAGACGTTTCTTGGAATAAAAATCCTAGATTTATTGAGATTGATGAAAATAAATTAATAAAAATGTATAATGATAATATACTTATTCCAAACATTGCTGAATATTTTGGTGTTGGGGTTGGAACTATAAGAAGAAGAATTTTCAAAATAGGATTAAAAAGAAAGAAAGTTGCTACTGAAGAATTTAAAAGTAAAATAAATAATCAAAAAGAAAATAATCCAAGGTGGAATGATAATATTAATTTAGATAAAGTAAAAGAATTAATTGAAAAAGGATATTCTTATTATCAAGCGTCTAATAAATTAGGTTATCCACCCACAACTGTTAAAAGAAGGTTGAGTTATGAAATTAGGCCCTAAAGAAAAATATGACCCTAACAATCTAGAACATAAAGATTCTAGTAAATATATTATTACAGATTATGAATCTACTGGGAAGGGTGCTGACGATGTTGAAATCGTAATGGATTTTGAAACTGATGCCGGCCGTCGAGACTTCACCATTAATGCAATGGGAGTTGATAAGGACGGAAACGTCATTGATTACTTTGATGGTAAGAAGGACATCCAAGATAAAGTCATTAAGACTGTTGGAGACCCTGAGCAAAGATTTGAGGAAGATTACATTCGTATGCTTAGAGCCGTCCGATTTGGCTCAAGGCTTGGGTTTGACATCAGTGACGAGACTATGGCAACCATTCAGAAGATGGCTGACAAGATTAAGCCCAAGGAAGCAGGCCAAGAAAAAGGAATTGCTGGAGAACGTATCTTCAAAGAGCTTAAGAAGATGGCTGACCAAGAAGGTCCGAAGTTCGCTGATGCTATTGTGACTCTTGACAAAGCTGGACTTCTTCAGCACATCATGCCTGAGGTTGCCAAGATGAAAGAGTTCGAGCATTCGCCCGAACACCACCCAGAGGGCAACGTATGGGCGCACACCCTCGCGGCATTGAAGAGTAACAAAACTGCTGACCCAGTAATCAATCTGGGTATACTACTCCATGATGTCGGCAAGATTAAGACACATACAGTGACTCCTGAGGGCAAACACCAATACCTTCAGCACGCAAAGAAGGCTGACAGATTGATTGATGCCATTGCCGAAAGGTTCCACTTACCGAATGAAGTTACCAAGAAGATTCAATTCGCCGCGGCTAATCACATGAAAATACATGACTTATTGAAGATGTCACCAAGTAAAATCGCCCAATTGATGGATGATGATGCCTTTGATGTGCTTGTTGCCGTGTCGGAAGCTGATGCTAAAGCTCGTGGAAAACTCTTTGATAAGGCTCAATGGCAGAAAGTTCTTGACAGAATAGACGATATTGCTCAGAGATTTGAAGGCAAGAAAGCCAGAGATGCTATCAAGAAGGTTGTAAATGGCAAGTGGGTTATGGAATTAAAAGGAATTAAGGGTGGTCCAGAAGTCGGTAGAATTATAAATACTACTGTGGATTGGATATTGGATAACAATATTGATATAAATGACCTTAAGAAGATTGAGGACTTCATTAAAAATGAAGCATAACAGGAGAAAGAATCAATGAAATCTTATGTCGAATACATTAACAACCTTTTTGAAGAAGGGGAAAAGGACCCAAAGGCCAAGGTTAGAAACAAGCCGAACCCTGTCTTTGATGCTAAAAGCCCAAAGGTCAATGATGATAAAGACCACTTCCCACTTGGAAGTGCCGCACAGGCTCGCAACGCTTTGGCAAGAGCCAACCAGTATTCTTCGGCACCAGCTTGGTACAACGGTCCTTTGGGAGACCTGAAAGCCGCTGTAGCAAGAGCCGTTAAGAAAGCATATCCAAGCATTGAAGTTACCGAAAAGGCAACAGATTAACTTTACATATAGGAGAGAAGTATTATGGCAATCTTAAATGAACTCGACAAACTTGTTCCTGAAAATGACGAAGAGGGAATGGAGGACATCGTTGCACGTTTGAAGGCAGACGGTGACACTGAAGAAGTCGAAGTCTCTGACAGAGAAGAAACTGGTGCTGGCGTTGATGAAGTCGTACAGCATATCAAGTCCCTTGATAAAATCAGAAGCGCTCTTGACGAACTCGACAATGGTGATGTTGAAGTCACCCAGAACGTTTTCGACGCCCAGAAGCTTATCAGAGATGCTATTCTGAAGCTCAAGGACTATGCCGATGACGTTTACAAAGAAAAAACTGACGAGGAATAATATGGACGAAAAGATTCTGAAAGACATCGACCACCTTATTGGGACTGACGAAGTTTCTGAATACATCCAAGAGAACCGAGAGCTGAATTACTTTGGGCTTATCAGAGATGAGTTTCCATCGGCTTCGAAACTGATTAGTCAAGTTTCCAGAGAGGTTGACTACGATGTGGATGCCGCAAGGTCATTCGCTGTCAATCTTTTGGAAGATGTCAACGACCACATAGGAGCTGAGAAGGTTGCGAAGCTCTTTGCAGAAGAAGGAGAATAACAATGGGATTTATTAGTCAACTAAGCGAAAAGCTTGAAGCCCAGAAAATCTATGATGGCATGTTGGGAAAGTACGAAACCCGTTTCAAAGTTGAAGGGTTGGAGTATGCTTTCCTTGCCACATCGGTCGGGGGTAACTACGACGACAATACCGAATGGATGCTTGAGTTCGAGAACATCAAGTCTCACAGAATCGGTGTTGGTGACGGCGATAAGAAAGTCATTGCGGCTTTCAAGGAAGCCGTAGGACAGTGGGTTAAGGAAAGAAATCCACATTGTTTCTACACTTACGGCTCACATATCGAACCAATACAGAAAATCATCGAAGCTGTCAAGAAGGTAGCCAAGGGTTACAACCTTGACGA